>Ga0114902_1000379_pt1 | contig 25659 bp, 23 predicted proteins | sample MalvireepMed_s12_FD_87291 | JGI IMG/M metagenome (GOLD analysis project Ga0114902, IMG submission 87291) | Marine viral communities from the Global Malaspina Expedition - Malaspina viral metaG DeepMed_s12 | ecosystem: Environmental > Aquatic > Marine > Oceanic | place: Mediterranean Sea... | reverse complement strand
TGACTGACTAATAATTCAGGGAGGATAAAACGTAATAGGTCTAATGATAATTCCAATGCAAGTCTTTTTTTTACAAAGATCGAATTTTACTTCTATTTACACACAACTTTTTGACTTGATCCGTTATCACCAATCAGGTGTAGAATTACTTATCTAGGGAAAAGAAAGGAATTTTCAACAGGTCAGTTTGTAAGCCCTGATGATTGGAATTCCAAAAAGCAGTTAGCAGTATCTAATGAAAAGAACAACTCCATTCTTAACGCAGAATTAGCACTGATTAGATCTAAAATTGAAAAAGCACATTTAAAATTACAGCTTGAAGAAAACGATTTTACAGTGGACGATATACTTCAAAAGTATCTAAATAAAAAAGTAAAAAAAGAGGATGGTGTTATTAGCTATTTCAAAAAGTACCTAGACAAGCAAGAGAAACTTATAGGGAGGGATATTCAAAAAGCTACATGGAATAAATTTAACTACGTATGTACTCACGTAAGCTCGTTTATCTACAGCAAATACAAAAAGAAAGATTATCCTCTTGAAAAGCTAAATCAGCAGTTTTTAGATGATTTTGAATATTATCTCAAAACAGAGAAGAATCAACGCCAGATCACCATAAATAAAGCTATACAGCGCTTTAGAAAGCCTATGAGAATTGCTGTGTCAGAAGGATATATTGATCGAGACCCTTTTTCTCTACACAAACCTAAAAGAGTAGCTAAAAGTGTAGTATTCTTAAATCAAGAAGAGTTACAGAAGCTAGAGAACTATATTTTACAACAAAATAGATTAAACCTTGTTAGAGACTTATTTATCTTCTGCTGTTATACTGGGTTAGCATATAATGAAATGAACACCCTAAAAAGGGAACATCTAATTAAAGGATTCGATGGTAATAAATGGATACAAATGAAACGTCAAAAAACGGGGAAAGATATATCAGTACCATTACTACCTAAAGCAAATGAAATAATTAAAAAGTACACTTCAGAATCTGAATATGTACTTCCAAAAATGAGTAATCAAAAAATCAATTCTTATCTAAAAGAGATAGCAGCCATCGTTGGTATAGAAAAAAGAGTAACTCATCATACAGCTCGTAAAACTTTTGCTTCTACCGTACTATTATATAATGACGTTCCTATGGAAATTGTAAGTGAACTTTTAGGACATTCAAGTATAAGTATCACTGAAGGGTATTACGGAAAAGTAGTACAAAAGAAAGTTAGCGAACAAATGTACTCTTTATCGAAAAGACTTCAAAAATGAAGCTATAATGAGGAATACCGTAATAAAACACAAAATCAAATAATTAGTTTTAACTTTTTAAAACATATTTAACACAGCAACTATTATGCAAATGACTAAAAAACTCCTTAAAAAGTATAGTTCGACTATATCAAATAAATTAAATGGTTATAAAATTTACTTAATAATAATATTTTTGTTAATTTTTATACCATTGCATTCACAGTATAATTCATTTAAAATCGAAAAACCTTATGACAAATATTCTAAGATTAATGTTGTTCAAGTCGATTTTAGAGATTATAGTACACTAGTACATCTTGAACTTATAAACGGATCTGATATTGGGGAGTACTTTTACATTAATGAAAACTTTATCTTGAAAGACATAGACACAAATAAAGAATATAAGCTTTTAAATAGTTTCAATATACCTCTAGAAAACAGTAATACATTTGCATTTACTAAATCTTATGGAGAAAAAATCAACTTTACACTTGAATTTGAAAAAGCTCCTTCTAATCTTAAGAAATTTGATTTAATTGAAGAAAAAGATAGTGATTCTGCCTTTAATATTTATGGAATTGAAATTAATAAAAGTGAGTCAACCGACATGTTGAACCTAAATGACTACATAGATGAAACTCCTATTAAGTATGTAGGCTATTATTATAAAGATGGTATTCAAATAAAACGTTTTATTGATGAATCAGGGGTAGAAATTGCTCTTTTCTTAACACTTGATAATAGTTATGGAAAATACTTACGCGCTAATATTTTAATAAAAAATTTATCTGGAAATACAGTAAATATAAACCCCGAAAACATTACTGCGTATTATATATCTAAATTAGGCCCCAATCAGTCTGAAGAAGCTAAGATTCTTAGCTATACAGACTATATGAAAAAAGTAAAAAGAAAACAAAATTGGAATGCCTTTGCAACAGCATTTAGTGAAAGTATAGCTGCAGCTGATGCAGGATATTCTAGCTCAACTACAAATTCGTCAACAGCAGCTTTTACAAGCTCATATGGGTCGGCTTATGGGTATAACGGGAATACGTTTACTAGCGCTTATGGTGCATCATACTCATATGGAAATGCATATACATCGAGTCAAACAAACTCATATGATGGCAATGCAGCTTATATGGCACAACAAAATGCAAATAAAAATATTGAAAACTTATCAAGGCAGCAATATCAAATTAAGAAATCTCTAAGCGATGGATACTTGAAAAGAAACTCTATCGAAAATCAAACAGAATATATTGGATATATCAATATTCCTTATAAAAAGAAATTTAAAAAAATAAGAATCGATCTACCACTTAATGGGGAGAATTATGTTTTTATATTCTAATTAAAAAAATTCAGAATTTTTTCTGAAAAACTCACTCTTAACCAACCCACAAAACACCCCACCCTTTTTTAGATTTGGGGAGAATCCCCGTCACTAATATATAAATCTAAAAATATAAATCATGGTTAAAGTAATTGATTTTAAGACTAGAACAAATGATGAGGGGGAAGAATTTAATGTCCTTATCGTACAAGGTGGGGCTGAGCCTATCAGAAGTCAGCAAACAGGTAAACTATACATTACAGCTAAAACAGCATCTGTACCATCTACATTTGATGCAGATACCTGTAAAAGCCTTATTGGAACTTCATTTGAAGGTTCTGTTAAAAGGGTAGAGTGCGAACCTTTTGATTATGTGATGCAAGAAACTGGAGAGGTAATAGAACTATCTCATCGCTATGAACTTGTTAATGAAGAAATGGAAATACTAGAAGAACAAACCTTACCTACAGAAGTAGTAAGATAAATACTAAAATACTTTAGTAACTATATAAAGAGAGCCTATATGAGCTCTCTTTTTTTATTTATAAACTATACAAAAAAAATATATACTCATGAGATTACAGACAGCACAACGTCAACAAGTACGACTTAAAATAGGGTTAAGTGGAGCTAGTGGATTTGGTAAAACTTATTCCGCTTTATTAATAGCATATGGCATCACACAGGATTGGTCTAAAATAGCCTTGATAGATACAGAGAATGGAAGTGGTAGTTTGTACGCTCACTTAGGCAATTATAATGTGTTAGAGCTTAATGCACCATATAGTCCAGAGCGCTACATAGAAGCCATTAAATACTGTGAAAAGGCTAAAATGGAGGTAATTATTATTGACTCTATTTCACACGAATGGCAAGGAAAAGGAGGATGTTTAGAGATACACGAAAAACTTGGAGGAAGATTTCAAGATTGGTCTAAAATAACTCCTCGACACGCTGCTTTTATAGATAGTATTTTACAGTCTAACTGTCACATTATAACAACTGCAAGACGTAAAATAGAATATTCATTGGACACAGATCAAAATGGAAAAGTAAAGGTAACTAAGGTAGGTACAAAAGAGGAAACTCGTAGTGGATTTGAATATGAACTTACAGTAAGCTTTGAACTTATCAATGACAATCATTTAGCTAAAGCATCCAAAGACAGAACAGGGCTCTTTATGAATAAACCAGAGTTTATTGTCAATCAATCCACAGGGAAAAAGCTTATTCAATGGTGCACTTCAGTCTCTAATATAGAAGATGTTAATAAGGAAATTAAACAAACTACCACCATTGAAGGGCTAAAACATATCTATAATAAATATCCACTTTTTCAATCCAAAATAAAGAATAGCATTCTTACTCGCAAAAGAGAATTAGAAACTATTGATGAACAAATAATTGAATCAGCTGAAATCACTAAAACAACAGAGAATGGAACTAATTAAAACAACACCAAATATTATTATTTCTGAGGATGAAGTAATCCAAGAATCTCATGGTAATTTTATTGAAGCTAACACTTCTAAAGTAACCTTAGAGCACCTTAAAAAGGATTGTATTATCCCCGTATTTAGCAAGGACAACGAGACCACCATAAGTCATTATGAGTTTGTTAATTCAATTCATTCAGCCATATCAGAAATCTTCAGCAACAGTCTAATTTTAAAGCCAGATATAAGGGTTTCTCACGTTATAAAGGGTAGAGTTCCAACTGCCATTGGAAAGCCTGCAAAAGAACTGTTAGATCATGAGAAAACCATCTATTGGGAGCGCATGGCATTTATGTTTGAACTCCCTGAAATAACTCGTGTAATCAACGGAAATAAACTCACATTAATGGTGGGTGGAGTAAGAGCATATAATCTAGAAAACCTATACAGTAAAAAAGGTATGGAGAAATTTAAAATCTTCATTGGATTTAAGAATATGGTATGTTGTAATATGTGCATCAGTACAGATGGTTATTTTGGGGAATTACGTGTAAGCGCAATTGATCAATTGATTGAAAAATCATTAGAGTTATTTTCAACATATAATGTAGAAAGACACATGGAGGCTATGGAGTTTTTGGGTAAGCATCAAATATCAGAAAGGCAATTTGCACATTTAATGGGGAAGCTTAAAATGGCTTCACACGCTCCTAAATTATCTAATAGAGAAAAAGGGGTATTTGATATTAATGACGGTCAAATCAACAATGTTATTAAGAATTACTACACAGATGATAACTTCTGTAAGGGCATGGACAACTCTTTAAATCTATGGAATCTCTACAATTTGTTTACAGGTGCCAACAAGTCAAGTTATATTCATAATAATATAGACCGCAATGTTGGTTCTTTTGAATTCTGTACTTCACTTGCAAATTCGTTAGATAGTAATGTGGGAAATTGGTTTTTAAATTAAAAATTCTTGAGTAATTGAAAAGTGTGGATAAGTAAAAAAGCCACTTTTTAATCGTTTTAAGCACATTTTGAACACATACCACATTAATAATATATAGCTAACACGTGAAAAAACAAGAATTAATTCAACTACTCAAATATTCTTCTCCAACGAGTATTTGGGTAGTTTCTTATAAAAATGAACTGCAAGAGCTACAATGCCCAATTAAGGTAATAGCTATTAAAGATATTGGAGGTTTAAAGCAAGGAAAGATATATTCTGTAACCTATATAAAATTAGCTACCAATTTAAAGGTTGTATTCATAATAAAAGGACAACCCTACTTCTATTACCATTTTGAAATATTAACGCCTAGATGATCTAATCAGTAGTTATGCTGTATTTTTACTTTACAACTGTAAAGAATTTTGAGACGGTTTCTACTTTATCAAAAAACCACTGAAAAATAATGAGCTCAATAAAATGTATAATCCCTATTGTTTTACATGGGGGTTGTATATTTTTATAAAAAACTTGACAACTTGTCTAATTACAAATAATATTCATATGAACCATGTTTTGATTACAGATTTTAAAAGTGATAGTACATATTTAAAGCTTCAAAATAGATTCTTGAAGAAATGTGATGCAGGTTCTTTCTATAACAAACAATTTAAAGAGCCAAGGAGGGAAGATTTTGATATAAAGTATAATGAAGGTGAGATAGTATTTAGGAATGATGAATTATTTTCAAAAGATAAATATATTACTGTTTCGTTTCATAAATGGCTAGTTAAAAGAATGAATGTCTTGGCTCAAAATTACATTACATCTTTTAAAGAAATATTGGAAGAAAGACTAATTCTAGACGAAGATCAAGTCAAGTTATTAGCCAAGAAGTATGTCATGGAGGCTATTGAAGTTGAGGAATATGTAAAGAATTCCCAATACCTCAATTATGAATTAAAAAATAAGCTTAAAAATCAGATAAGTAAAATTATAGAATACTTATCCCAAATTCACGTCTTATCAAATTATGGGATTGACGATAGAATAAAAATAAATGCCAATAAAAATGACTTACTCCTTTTATTCTTACTGCTTAGGGAGCATAAATTTATAGATTGCCCCTATGATTCAGAGCTAGGTTTCTTAATAGAAAAATCATTTATGTTCTATGATGAAAAAACGGAAGAATACAAGTATATACAAAAGGCAGGAAAAGAACTCAACAATATAAAGAATAACAACAAGCCAGTAGAGAAATCGTTTAAAAGATTAAAAAAAATCCTTACCTCTATAATTGAATCCAATGATATAGACTCAAATTAATAACATATAATGGTAACTTTATGCATATACATTTAAACCTAAAATTTGAATCATTTATAAATGAAAAGGAATTCATTAGACTTCAGGATAGCTTTATAGCAAAAGATGAAGTGAATCCAACTAGATCATTTTCTAATAAAGTCGAAGATGATATAATTATAAAACTAAACCCTGTTCATCCTGACATGAGGGAATTATATTCCTTAAAAGAAACTTTGAAATTTAATATCACTCGTTTGAGTGAGAACTACGTCAACAAATACAAAGAGGATATTGAAAAGAACAAACTGTTTTCTCCAGAACAAAAATTAGCTTACGCTAAACACCAACTAGAAAAATTAAATACATGGTATTATAGTATTCGTGAAGTAACATTTTTATCAAAGGCTATACAAACATCTCTTTTAAATGAATTGGAAAACACACATGAGTATTTATCAAATTCATTTATTCTACCATCAATAGATGAATCCTCTAAAATTAAGTTTAATATGAACAAGACAGATTTAATTGTATTATTTCAGCTTTTAAGAAAGCATAAAATAATTGAAGATTATTCTGATGCGGAATTAGGTAGACTTATAGAGACAAACTATTTATTTTTAGATAATAGATCAAATTATAAAGCCTTAAAGAATACGAGAAAATTTTTAAATGATATAAAAAAAGGGAATAAAACTGCTGCTAAATCTGAAGAAAGACTAAAAGATTTATTAACAAATAAAATTGATTATGATGTAACCTCCTATTAATAGTGACTTTTTATAGGGGACACTAATTTATCCCCTACGCACATTTAACCTTCGACATACATTTGTCCCAGAATTAGCGCTGATTCTTTTTTATAAATTTTTTAAATTTTCAAAAATGAGAAAAGAACAAATTACAATAGAAGAAAATATCTTCTGGGACAATAACAAAGGAAAAATAGAGATAAATAGCTCTAAATTAGTTGACTTCTTGTCAGCACATGGTTTTGCCAAGGCAATGACATCAGAAACAGACTATCTGTTTGTAAGGGTTGAAAATAATTTGATGAATGAAGTAAAAGAATTCCATATTTCAAATTTTATTCAAGAATTTCTTAAGAAAAATCATCTTACCCAGGTTTATGAGGTTTTTGTAAAAGGTATATCTTCTTATATAACTAGATCAAGGTTGGAGTTATTAAAAACAATACCTTATGAAAATGATAGAGATAATGAGAACTCTACAGCTTTTTACTTTAACAACTGCTTTACAAAAGTATATAAGTTTGGTATAAAGGAATATACTTATGAAGAGTTGGATAAAAAAGTATGGCAAAATAGGATTCTACAAAGAAGTTTTTATGCACCAAAAGAAGGTGAAGTTGGGGACTTTGAAAGATTCATTCATATAATATGTAAAAACGAAGAAGATAGAATCCAAAGTTTTAAGAGTATTCTAGGTTATTTACTCCATAGGCATCAAGACCTTTCTTGTGCAAAAGCAATCATCTTTATGGATGAAAATATTTCTGGGGACAGTACCGCTAATGGAGGAACTGGAAAAGGAATTATTGGTCAAGCTCTTTCCCATTGTAGAGAAGTCGAAACAATGGATGGTAAAAATATCAAAACCAAAAGTTGGTTTAAATACCAAAGAGTAACAAGAACAACCGATATTATCTTTTATGATGATGTTCCACAAGACTTCAATTTAGAAGAATTGTATTCTATTATAACAAATGGAATGCAGATTGAGAAGAAACATAAGGATGAAATTTTTATTCCACCCCATGAAACGCCAAAAATTTTAATAGCATCTAATTACACAGTAAGAGGCACAGGAGGCTCTACTGATAGAAGGAGACGATTTGAATTTGAAATTGCTAACTATTATAGTGATAAATTAACGCCCATGGATGAATTTGGCAGACTATTTTTCGAACAATGGGATGAAGATGAATGGAATAAGTTCTACTATTTTATGATGGAGTGTGCTCAAGTCTTTCTTGATAAAGGACTTATTCCTGTAAAAAGCATAAATCTAGAAAAAAACAAACTAATTAATGAGACTTCTAAAGAATTCTATGAATTCATGAAACTGAATTTTCAACCGAATAGGATATATAACAAAAGGGACTTTCAAGCTAAGTTTGTTAAAGAATATCCCTCATATCAAGATTTAAGCCCTCATTCATTTTCAAAGTCCCTATCAACGTGGGCAGAACATAATAATCTAGATTTTAAAACAAAGTCATCAGGAGGAAATTACCTTTTTACTATGAATAATAAAAAAGATTAGCATGGAAAGGTTAATAGTTTACAAGGTAACTCATAAAGAATCAGGGAAAACCTATATCGGTGCAACATCTAAATCTATAGATGACAGAAAGAAAGACCATGAACAAAAAGCATCTCAAGAAGTAGGCAGTAAATTTCAAGAAGCTATCGGGACATATAGTCCCGAAGCTTTCACTTGGGAACAAATAGATACAGCTAACAGCCCTAATGAATTAGCAGAAAAAGAGAAAAAGTATATTCTTAAATATAATTCAAAAGAAGAAGGTTATAATGCTGATTCTGGTGGTGGTTTAAAAAAGAATATTTATCAATATGATATAGATGGAGAGTTTATAGCAGAATATAACTCTTTAGAAAGTGCAGCTAATGCAGTAAGTGCGTATAAAACTTGTGTAGGTAATGCTTGCATAGGGCAAAATAAAACCTGCAAAGGATATTATTGGAGTTATAACTTATATGATAAATACCCATTGGATAGAGATGCCAGAAAGAAGAAAGTACTTCAATTGGAATTAGATGGCGAAGTAACTGGAGAATTTGATTCTGTATCTGAAGCCAGCGAACTAACAGGTATATCCAAAACTTGTATATCAAGAGTTTGCAGAGGTGAAAGGGAACAAACAGGTGGATTTATATTTAAGTACGCCTAGAAATTAAGGGATGGTAGAAATGCTATCCCTTTTTTTATTTCATTCAAAACCTATCGTTTACGGAATTCCGTATGCATTTTAAAATTGGGTTGGTTAGTTTTGTCTAACAACAACCATAACCTAATGAAAAACACAATTTTAACTATTATATTTATTGTCATTACTTTTAGCGCAAATGCACAATCATGTGGTGAGATATTAGCGTATGTAAAATCTCAAAGTAGAGGAACAACTTATAGTAGTCCTTTAAGCACTGCTATATCGAAAGTTACTTTTTATACTACCAAAATAGACTATAAAACCCATTATTTTGCTGTTGTGTGTTTTAAAGAAAATGAATACTCTTATGATTGTAATGAGTATATTTATCAAGTAGGTCGTGATACACAGTATAATTACGCTTACTATTATCTAGATAGTGCTGGAAAGGCTTTTTGGGAATATATCCAACCGTACAATAAAAATCTAGGGGGTGCTCCAAATTTTAATTAAATTAACACATAGCAAAATATTTATACGAAGACACTAATAAAGTATTACTATTTTTACATCATACTTGTCAATCTACTATATTTTAGTGTATGAATACATCCCAAATAGAAAAAAACGTAATAGCATTAGTTGAAAACTTCAACAAAGAAGAATTTGTATTCGATTTATTAAAGGCATACGGTATATCCAAAACATCGATTACACGTTTAAAGAAGGGTGATTTTAATTTATCTAAAGTAGAAGGAGAAATACTTTATAAGAGCAAAATGCTCTTTAAAGAAGTTGAATCTGGAACACTTCTAACTGTTATCGATGACCTAACAAAAGAACCAGAAGCTCTAAAACACAATCCACGATTTGTAATTGTAACCGATTATAAAACACTAGTAGCTAAAGATATTAGAACAGGTGCAGCTTTAGATATACCAATTCTTGAAATACACAAACACTTTAGCTTCTTTTTACCCTGGGCAGGTCAAGAAAAGTATTCTCAAAAAAACGAGAATTACGCCGATAGAAAAGCGTCATATAAAATGGCGAAGCTCTATGATATATTGGTGACTGAAAACCCAAACATCTATGATGATGGTGGTCATAACCTAAATATCTTTTTATCTCGTTTACTCTTTTGTTTTTTTGCAGAAGATACCGACATATTCCCAATTGAGGGGATGTTTACCGATACTTTAGCGCAACACACTAAAGAAGATGGTAGCGATGTCAATACGTTTTTAGATAGGCTCTTTAAGGTCCTGAACACTAAAGACAATAGTAAAGAAGCATCCCATTTTAGAGAGTTTCCTTATGTAAATGGTGGATTGTTTAGAGATACTATTGTATCACCACAATTTACCAGAGAAGCACGTAAAATTATTTTAGAATGTGGCGATTTAGATTGGAGTGAAATCAACCCAGATATTTTTGGTTCTATGATACAAGCAGTTGTAAATCCTGCATATCGTAGCGGTTTGGGTATGCATTATACCTCTGTTCCTAATATTATGAAGGTGATTGAACCTTTGTTTCTAAATGAGTTGTATGATGAGTTTGAAAAGCATAAAGAAAACCCTAAAAAACTACGTCAATTAATTTATAGAATATCCAAACTTAAAATATTTGACCCTGCTTGTGGTAGCGGTAACTTTTTAATTATTGCTTATAAAGAATTACGAAAATTAGAAATAAAAATTTGGCGACAAATAAATGATTTAGAACCGCAATATTCTTTTGTATTTACAGAAGTAAAGCTATCACAGTTTTATGGTATAGAGTTAGATGATTTTGCTCACGAAATGGCAATTCTATCATTATGGTTAGCAGAACACCAAATGAACAAAATATTTGTAGATGAGTTGTTTGATTTTGGTAGAGCCAAACCTATTTTACCCTTAAAAGAAGCAGGCCATATCACACAAGGTAATGCAACACGTTTAAATTGGGAAGATACCTGTCCTAAAAATGATGGTGATGAAATCTATATTTTAGGGAATCCACCTTATGCAGGTCAAAAGAAACAAGACAAAATTCAAAAAGAAGATTTGAAATTACTGTTTAAAGGCAAAACAAATTATAAAACTTTAGATTATGTTTCTTGTTGGTTTTACAAAGGCTCTAATTATTTAGAAGGAAACATTAAAATGGGACTGGTGTCTACAAATTCTATTTGTCAGGGAAATCAAGTAGGTTTATTGTGGCCTTCTGTTTTAAAAACAGGTAATGTTGAAATATTTTTTGCTGTACCTAACTTTAAATGGACAAATAATGCAAAGGGCAATGCAGGTGTTACTTGCTCTATTATTGGGCTTCAAAGGACAATTAAAAATTTTCAGAAATTAATTTATACAGATAGAAATGTCATCAAAGCATCCAATATTAATGCATATTTAACTGATGGTATAGATATAATAGTTCAAAAAAGAATGACAGCATTGAGTGCATTGCCAAAAATGGTATCGGGTAATATGGCATTGGATGATGGTCATTTGATGTTGACGGAAAAGGAAAAAAATGATATTGTAAACCAATATCCAGATTCCGAAGTATATATTAGAGAAACCACAGGCGCAAATGAATTTATTAAAGGTTTAAAAAGATATTGCCTTTGGATTGAGGATGATGAATTAGAAGATGCTTTAGAGATACCATTCATTAAAAATAGAGTTGAAAGCTGCAAGAAATTTCGAGAAAATGGAGGTGAAGTTGCTCGTACTTTAGTCGATAGAGCACATCAATTTAGATACAGACATCAACCCGTAAATAGTCAAATTATTATTCCATTAACATCTTCAGAAAGAAGAGATTATATCCCAATGGGGTTTCTAGGTGAAAAGGTAGTTATTCAACAAAGCGCACAAGTTTTATATGACCCTGAACCTTTTGTTTTTGGAGTGATAACTTCCAGAATGCATATGGTATGGATTGATGCTGTAGGTGGTAAACTTGAAACTCGTTATAGTTATTCAGTTGGGATTTGTTACAATACTTTTCCATTCCCTGAAATCACCCAAAAACAAAAAGAACAAATTACTTTGCACGTATTTGAAGTTTTGGAAGAACGAGAAAAGTATTCTGATAAAACAATGGCACAATTATACGACCCAGATAAAATGCCTAAAGGCTTAAAAGAAGCGCATCATCAATTAGATTTAGCTATTGAGCGTTGTTATCGTTTAAAACCATTTGAAAGCGATACAGAGCGTTTAGAATATCTTTTTAAGGAATATGAAAAGATGATAAATAAAGATACGTTGTTGGAGAAAACTAAAAAGAAAAGGAAGAAAAAAGCATAGAGAAATGGAACAAGGAATTATAGATGTTTTAAAGAAGCTTAAAAATGATATCCCAGTAGTAAGAACTAAGGAAACTACTAATGTGGAAGATAAGGCTATTGAAAAGTTACTCGCGTTTGATATCATTTCACAAAATAGGCATCAAGTTAAATTAACCTCAAAGGGATATAAGTTTATTGATAAATTGATAAATACTAATAAATCTTTGGAAGACTTTAATTTTTCTGAACCAATAGCCATGGGCATCACAAACAATTTTAATCAAGTTACCATAGGACAGGTCAATCAGAATACGACCAATAGCGTTTTGGAGAAAATGAATATCAAGGTAGTAGTAGAATCATTAAAAGAAGAATTGAGTGAGGAGCAGTTAGCAGAAATACAGAACATTATTGAAACATATAATAAGCCCGATGAGCAGAAAAACAAAATGATAGAAAAACTGAAAACTTTTGGATTGAATGTTATCTCAAATATTGTTGCGGGTATTCTCACTAACCCATCCCTTTACGGAATGTAATTTTTTATAAATATGCCAGATATAGTACACGTAACATACCAACAAACAGGAAAAAGCAAAAGCACCAACGAATTGGGTATGCGAGAAATGCAACAAAAAGCATTTGAAGCGCGTACAGCTCAATATTTATTAATTAAAGCACCGCCAGCTTCTGGTAAATCTCGTGCCTTAATGTTTATTGGTTTAGATAAATTAATTAATCAAGGGATTAAAAAAGTCATCGTTGCAGTTCCAGAAAGGTCTATAGGTAGCTCGTTTGCTAAAACAGAATTAAAAAAGCACGGTTTTTTTGCAGATTGGACACCAAATCCTAAATACAATTTGTGCACACCAGGAGGTGAACAAAGTAAGGTGAAAGCGTTTTTAGAGTTTTTAGATACAGATGAGCAAATCTTAATATGTACGCACGCTACCTTACGCTTTGCCTTTGAAGCAATAGACGAAAAACAATTAAACGACTGCTTATTAGCAATAGATGAATTTCACCACGTATCTGTAGATGGCGATAATAAATTAGGCTTAGTGTTAAGTAATGTAATGTCTAAATCTAATGCACACGTAGTAGCAATGACAGGTTCTTTTTTTAGAGGAGATTCTGTGCCTATTTTGTTACCAGAAGATGAAGAAAAATTTACAAAGGTTAAATACGATTATTACCAACAGTTAAATGGCTATAACTATTTAAAATCATTGGGAATTGGCTATCACTTTTACCAAGGTAGATATACTTCTGCTATCAATGAGATATTAGATGAAAACAAAAAAACCATAGTTCATATTCCAAGTGTAAACTCAGGTGAATCTACTAAAGATAAATATGAAGAAGTAAATAGAATTGTAGATAGCTTAGGAGATTTAGAATACCAAGACCCAGATACAGGTGTATTATATGTAAAAAGTGCTAAAAGTGGCAGGACTTTGAAAATTGCAGACTTAGTACATGACAATCCAAAAGACAGAGATAAAATTCAAGAATATCTCCGTAATGTAAAAAGTGTTGATGATATTGATATCATCATTGCTTTAGGGATGGCAAAAGAAGGTTTTGATTGGCCTTATTGCGAACATGCCCTTACTGTAGGGTACAGAGGTTCTTTAACAGAGATCATTCAAATTATTGGTAGAGCAACAAGAGATAGTGAGAACAAAACGCATTCACAATTTACCAATTTAATAGCGCAACCAGACGCAGAAGATGATTTGGTGAAACTTTCGGTTAATAATATGCTAAAAGCCATAACAGCATCATTATTAATGGAGCAAGTTTTAGCACCAAATTGGAAGTTCAAGCCTAAATTTCCAGAAGAAGAAGAGCAAGACACAGACGAAGATGATGGTACAATAAAAATTAGAGGGTTTAAGCTTCCAAGTTCCCAAAGGGCTAAAGATATTATTGAAAGTGATTTGAATGACTTGAAGGCAAAAATTATGCAAGATGACCAGATGCTTAAAGCAATGCCTGGTAATGTAGATCCAGAGGTTATCAACAAGGTTTTAATACCTAAAATCATTAAAGAAACCTATCCCGATTTATCCAATGAAGAAGTAGAAGCAGTACGCCAACACGTAGTTGTAGATTCTGTTTTTAAAAACGGAACTATTGAAGAACAAGGTGATAAACGTTTTATTCGTATGGCGGATAGTTTTGTTAATATTGATAATATAAATATCGATTTGATAGATACTATAAATCCATTCCAAAAAGCGTTTGAAATATTATCTAAATCGGTAACTGCATCAGTATTTAAAGCAATCCAAGAAACTATTGATGCAACAAGAATAACTATGACTGAGGAAGAAGCCATTATTTTATGGCCTAAAATAAAAAATTGGATAGCAAAAACAGGAGAACAACCAAGTGTTCAATCTTTTGATCCTCAAGAAAGACGTTTAGCAGAAGCTATTATATTTTTAAAAGAGGCGAAACGAAAAGCAGCAGCTAATGAGTAAGAAAAAAACATTAGACGATATATTTAATGATGATGAGTTTGGAATTTTAGATTCTAAACCCAAAAACTCTAATGTGAAAACTGAAGATGAACGTTTAATTGAATCGTTCCAAGAAATTAATGCATTTTTTGAAAAGAATAATCGTGAGCCAGAAGCTACAAATGTTACCGAGTTCAAATTGCTCTCAAGGTTAAAGGCATTAAGAAATGACGTAAAAAAGACGGCAGTTTTAAAACCTTATGACGACCATAATTTACTTAACACCAAAGAAGAAGTAAAGTCAGTTACAGATATTTTAAATGATGATGATTTAGGGATATTAGACACTGAAGAAACCTTATCTATTTTTAAACTAAAAAACGTACCAAGTACAACAGATAGAGCAGAATCTGACTTTGTAGCGCAAAGAACAGCTATGAAAGATGAAGAGTTTTTGCCTTATGAATTGATGTTTAAAAAGGTACATAAAGAATTGAGAGAAGGCAAAAGAAAATTATATATCTATGAAAATGCTGATAAAAACTTAAAAGCTGGTTCATATTATGTGCTTAATGGAGTTTTATTATTCCTTGAAGAAACTAATTTAGAAACAGATAATGTAACGCTTCCTTCGGGAGACAGAGTGCGTAAAGATGGACGCACACGTATTATTTTTGAAAATGGTACGAAGAGTAATATGTTATATCGTTCATTAGATAAAGCTCTTTTACATAGGAATAATGACGGCAAAATAGTATCCCATACAGATGATGAAATAGAAAAAGAGTTATTCGATAAAGTAAATTCTGTAAATGAAGGTGATTTAGAGACTGGATGGATTTATATTTTAAAATCAAAATCTACTCATAAGGACATTGAATCATTATCAAATCTTTATAAAATAGGTTATTCAACAGTTGCAGTGTCTGAACGCATCAAAAACGCATCAAAAGAGCCAACGTATTTAATGGCTGACGTAGATATTGTAGCATCGTACAAAACGTATAATATAAACGCCCAAAAGTTTGAAAATTTAATACATCGCTTTTTTGCAGAAGTATGTCTAAATATTGATATTTTTGACGATAAAGGTAGAAGTATCAGGCCAAGAGAATGGTTTGTAGTTCCTTTACCTATTATTGATAAAGTTATTGAGCTAATACTATCGGGAAACATTGTACAGTACCATTATGACCATAAAAATCAAAAACTGATTAACAATTAAATTTAAAAAAGGCATACAATTCGGCAATAAAAGTTGACGAGTTGACGACATAGCTGGAAAATACAGTATCTCCCAACCCTGGTTCGAGCCCAAGAGGGTAGCAAAATTAAAATCCAGTCTACAAAATAGGCTGGATTTTTTGCTTTTATAAGCTTTTGTAATGCAGGTTTAACTACATTAACTGTATTTTACGAATTTCCACTAAAAAGTCACTATTTACGTAAATTCATATTAATCATGTAATTTGCTATCTTTGATATATGCTAACACAAAGTCAAATAGACATTATTATTGATGCTATGAAACCATTTAATCCTACTAAAATTGGGGTGTTTGGTTCTGTGGCAAGAAGTGAAGCTACAGAAAGTAGTGATATTGATATATTATATCAGTTTAAAAATACTATTGGTCTATTCAAGTTAATAGGATTAAAACAGGATTTAGAAAAAAAGCTGAACAAAAAAGTAGACTTAGTATCCGAAAAATATATCAACCCGAAACTTAAGCCTTATATTTTAAATGACTTAAACATTATCTATGGCAATGAATAAAAATCTATTCAGGTTGGAGCATATACAGGAATGTATTGCCTAAATAGAAGAATTGGTTAAGATTATAAAGACCTATGATAATTTTGAGGAAAAATGGATTGAACAAGATTCTGTAATAAGAAATCTTGAAATAATTGGAGAGGCTTCCAACCATATTTCAGATGATTTAAAACAAAAATATCCTGATGTGGCGTGGAATCAAACGAAAGGGATGCGTAATTTTATGACCCATGAATATTTTGGACTTCAATTGGACACTATTTGGGATGCAGCAGTTAATGACATACCAGTGCTTAAAAAGCAAATTCAACAAATTATACAGGATATAGCTAAAGGGTAACATTTACCTCTGGCTATTTAGTAGTTTATGCAAAAATTGTGGTTGATCTGAATAAGAAGAATTCTACATTTTTGACACCTCTATATTGAATTCTAAAAATATTGAATCATTTACAAAATGGTTATTCCTATCATTCAAATGGAATTAAATGTGTAGTTATATCTGGAGGTTTTGGTATAAACCTTTCTAAATTATCATTATAAATATCATAATAATCTTTAAAAAAATAATTCTTAAAAGATATTGGATACACATTATCAGCATTAATTCCATCTACCTTTAGAATATATGGTATTAATTGCTTCTTTAAATTGTAAGAATAATTAAATTCATTAAAATCTAGCTTACTTGATGATAAGTAAAACGAATTTAATGAAGGCAACTTAATTGAATCATTAGCGGTCTGACAATATCCTTTCAAGGAGAAAAATATAAGAGATAAAACTAGTATTCGATTTTTCATTCTTCAGAAATTAAAAAATTATCCTTTTAAAATTATAAATAATAATTGATATCCCATCGATTATTAAACCTAATATTTTGCTAAAAATTAGGTGTGAAACTTAGAAGAATTGAATAAGAGAGGGTTATTTCAGGCTATTGAATGTATCTGTATAATCTCCGGTAATAGTTACATTACCATTTTTAGTCACTTTTCCGTAAACTGTTATGGAAGACTCACTCCCTAAAAATTGGAGAGTTGCCCCATTATTTAAAATCATATTTCCGTATATAACCAAGCTTCCTTCTATCTGTAACACTCCATCATTATTAACAATTAAAGCATTATACGGAGCTTTTGTAGTGCCTTGAGCTAATGCTCCTTTTATTAAAAATGTTCCTTTACTATTTACATTAACCCCTTTATTTACCGCAAGAGCACCGCAAAAAACAAGATTGGCCTTAGCGTTTACATTAACCCCCATTAAACTAGCAGACCCGCTATAAGCCTCCTCTCTATTAGAATTTACATTTAGCCAATACCCCCCTGTATATGGAGGGTAATCTGAACATACAATCCCGCTTCCAGAATCTGGAGTGGTAACTGTTTTAAGTATTTTTAATCCCTCTTTACCATCTGCAACAAAAATATAGTCATTCTTACTTTTTATATAGTTTGCAGACCCTTCTAAATTAAGAGTTCCTATGGTGATGAAATTATTTATAGCATCATTTATTTTATAAACAGAAACTCCTCCAGCTCCATTTGCAGTAAAAATATGTTCGTTCTCTACAGAAACAGCATTGGTAACAACGTCATTAGGGTTGATAGCCTCCTCAGAATCAACTTCAGGAATATCTATTGTTGCTACTTTAGATCCATTACTAATTTGGTATACCCCTAAGCCTTTAGGCCCCTCAGAAACCAACACATTATTTTTATAAAAATCAATGGTTCGCTTTGCTTCTGCTACATCTTGACTGGTTTCGAAACTATTGGTTTCATTTAAATTACTAGAATTATACACATGAATTCCCTCTGTACCACTCAATACAATAATTTTATTGTCGTTATAAATTTCTACAGCTCTTAAATCTGTTAAAAAAGCATCTTGATCTAGTTGTTGGGTATTTAGATTATATTTCCCCAAAATACCATTGTCTCCCGAAACTCCAAAAACGCCATTGGTATTTACCACAACATCTGTTGCTACATATCCCGGCATGTCCATTATAGTTAAGTTTTCGGTAAGAAGCCCATCCTGTAATTCCATTTTAAGTATGAAAGCTGGGTTTGCATCATCGGTACTCATTGATGGATTTGCTCCAGCCATGTATAATGCATTTTGATAAAAATCTAATGAACTTATATCTGTATTTGGGAATATAGCTTGTAATACCACTGAAGGATTTAACGGGTTTGAAATATCTATTACATCCACAGCTCCTAAATATGTATCTCCTTCCACATTATAAGAAACGTATGCATAGTTACCATTTATAGCTACATGTGTTGCTCTTAATACAGTACCATTATAAACTGGCGCAGAAACCTTAGCTATTTGCACAAGCGGAAGATCACTAGCTACCTTATCTTCTCCAGGAATTTTACTTGAATTTTTCTCAGAAACTTCTTCAGGATTCTCTAAAGGAGCTCCTTTTACACTAACCACCCCTGTAGATTTAAAATTTATACGCTCTGAAAGATTATTACTATTTAAAATAACATTGCTGTTTTCTGGATTCGGTAGGTTTGAACTGTCATCATCAGACTGACAAGCAATTAATACAATAACGAATATTAGTAGGTATATACGTATAATTTTCTTCATCCAATTCTTATTTTTTATACAGATATTACATATCTATAAGTTTACCTTAAAAATAAGAAAAAACGCTCATTTTATTAAAAAGATAACTCATTAATTCCAACAAAATATAATAACTTGTATTGCGAATTCCCAAAAAGAAATGCTAATGGTTCAGACCAATTTATATAAAAAAACCATATTATCTATAACCACTATTATCCTACTTGTATCTATTTCTGCTATTCTAGGATGGTTATTTAATATTGAAATGCTGACAGAAGTCATTGCTGGACTCCCTACAATGAAGTTTAATACCGCATTATCTTTCTTTCTTCTAACTATTACTATTTATTGTATTCAGCAAAAAGTAAATACAACTATTGTATTTGTCTTAAATATCCTATTAATAGTTTTATGCACTTTTACTTTACTGCAAGATATCGGAAATTTTAATTTAGGCATAGACCAATTAATTGTTCCAGATAATAAAGGGCAAATGCTTGGAAAACCCACTCCTGGAAGAATGTCGATGGCAACTTCTTTATCTTTTATCCTCCTTAGCATTTCTATATTTTCTATTATTGGAAAAAGCCAGAAATTAAAAAGAATAGTAGCTTACTTACCTCATCTCGTAACATTTTTTGCTTTTTTAGCTATAGTAACATTCTTTTTTGATATTCCTACCATAGATAAAATCATCTTTATCTCCTCAATGGCTATACATACGGCTATTGGATTTTTTATTGCGAGTATAGCAATCTCTTTAATGCTTCCATATTATGGAATTACAGAACTTTTTATTGGTAAAAAGATAGGAAGCCTTGTAATGCAAAGGTTATTTTTCCAGCTAGCATTAATTACGCTTATAATTTCTTACATAATACTTTATTGTTATCGAAAAGGATATTTTACAGCAGATTTTTCTATCACTATTCTTGGAGTCGCTTTTATTGCTGTAGCCTTATTAATACTCATTTTAGTGGGGCATTCTATAAATAAACTTGAAAAAGAGAGAATGAGGATTGAAGAAGAATTGCAAATAACAACCACTTATTTAAATGCAACTCCAGATCCAATAATTATAGTTGATAGAAATTTAAAAATACAGCTTTCTAACACCCTCATGAAAAAGGTTTTTGGTTATGACGAGTCTGATTTAATTGAAAAAAATATAAGCACACTAATTCATAAAGAAGACCAAGAAAAACACAACCTGCATATAACTGATTATATTTCTAAACAAAAAAATAAAGATTCCGATATTTCCGAAATAAATAAAGGCAATCATACGTCCATGATTGAATTAAAGGCGTTGAAGAAAAATGGAAATGAGGTTCCAGTGGAAATGACTCTTAATACAATTTGGACAAAAAATGGTATTATAACCTTAGTTGCCTTTCGAGACATTTCTCGTAGAGTTTTAGCTGAGGAAAAGTTTAAAGCCGCCAACCTGAAAGTATTAACAGCATTAGATGCCTCTATAATTGGGGTATGGGATTTGGACTTAGTTAATTCTAAATTAGAATGGGATGAAACTATGTATAAATTATATGGCTTACCTCCTAAGGACACTGAAATTTCTCTTGAGGTTTGGAGAAAATGCTTACACCCAAAGGACATTGACCGTGTGTTGAATTTATTTAACGATGCACTAGCCAATAAAGCTACTTACGATACTGATTTCAGAATTATTTGGCCAGATGGTTCTTTACATTACATTCGAGCTAAAGGCTCGCTCCACAGAGAAAATAATAAACCTGTAAGAATGTCTGGTACTAATTGGGACATTACAGCTCAAAAAGAATCTCAATTAGAACTGGAGAGTAGCACTAGACAAAACAAGGTTTTTATTGATGAAGCACCATCTGCTATAGCCATGTTTGATAAGAATATGGTATACCAAGCAGCTTCCAAAAAATGGTTAACAGATTATGGTATTACAAAAAAGGTAATAGGTAAATCTCATTATGAAGTATTTCCTGAAATAGGAGACGAATGGAAAAAAATACATCAAGAATGCTTACAAGGAGCAGAAAACACATGTAGTGAGGCTCTGTTTGAACGTGCTGATGGAACAGAACAATGGATTACATGGAAAATAAAACCATGGTATAAAAAAGAAAATGAAATAGGCGGTTTATTAATGTATACCGCAAATATTACTCAATTCAAAAAAAGTATTTTAGAACGATTACGATTGCAGGATATGCTAGATCAATCTAATGAAGTAGCAAAGATTGGAAGTTGGGAATATGATGAAGAAAAAGATTATTTAAGCTGGAGCGAAATGACCAAAAAAATACATGAAGTTCCTGATGATTATTCTCCAACCAGAGAGGATGCTTTTACCTTTTATCAAGAAGAAGATGCTGAGAAATTACATATTTCTACCGATAGAGCGCTGGAAAAAGGAACTCCTTTTGATCTTGAGCTCCGATTTGTTACTGCTAAATCCAATAAAAAATGGGTCCGTATTATTGGTCGCACTAAAAGCCTAGATAAAAACAACAAAGTATACGGAATTGTACAAGATATAAGCACTATAAAAGCTTATGAAGCATCTTTAATTGTTGCAAAGCAAAAAGCAGAAAAAGCAAACAGATCGAAATCAGAATTTTTAGCAAATATGAGTCATGAAATCCGAACACCACTAAATGGGATAATAGGATTTACCGATTTATTAATGAAAACTACGCTGTCCGATAGTCAGGAAAAATACATGCAAACAGTATACAATTCTGCAAACCATCTGTTAGACATTATTAACGACATATTGGATTTCTCCAAAATTGAAGCTGGTAAATTAGAATTGAGCATAGAAAAAGTAGATATTATTGAACTTTGCAGCCAAACGGTAGATATTATTAAACATCAAGCACATGCTAAAGAACTAGAAATCTTATTAGATATTTCCTCTACCATAGATAGATTTGTGTATGCAGATGCTATACGCTTACGCCAAATTTTAACAAACCTCTTAGGAAATGCCGTAAAATTTACACATCAAGGAGAAGTAGAAATAGCTATTAAATGCATAACAAATCCAACCGATAATGAAACTAAGAGATACGTTTTCTCCATTAGAGATACTGGCGTTGGAATAGCTTCTCATAATCTTACGAGAATATTTAAGGCCTTTGATCAAGAAGACGCTTCTACTACTAGAAAATATGGAGGAACAGGACTCGGATTGACTATAAGTAACCGCTTATTAGAACTAATGGGGAGTAAATTAGAGGTTAAAAGCAAACTAGGTAAAGGAAGTACTTTCTCTTTTGTAATTGACTTTAAAACTGAAAAAGGAGAATGTGAAAATGCAATAACTACTTATGAAAGCATCCATAAAGTATTAATTGTGGACGATAATAGTAATAACCGAACCATTTTGAAGGAAATGCTTCAGGTAAATAATATAAACTTTACTGCCGCTTCTAATGGAGTTGAGGCTTTAGAAATCTTAGAACAGAAAAACAATTTTGACCTACTAATTATAGATTTTAATATGCCGTATTTAAACGGAATTGAAGTTGTTGAGCATATTAGAAACAGTTTTAAAATAGGAAGTGATCAATTACCAATAATGCTACTACATAGTTCTGTAGATGATGAGTATATAAACAAAGCCTGTAAAGAACTTCAAGTACAATTTAACATTACAAAGCCAATTCTATATCATCAATTATATAATGTTATAAATCGTATTGAAAAACCAAACAAGGATGAAATTGAAGTTGCTACTACCAACCAGATTATATTAGAAAATATAAATTGTACCATACTTATTGCTGAAGACAATCCAGTAAATAAATTATTAGCTCGAACTTTAGTTCAAAGAATTCTACCTAAAGCTATTATTATAGAAGCTGAAAATGGAAAGGAAGCAGTAGCACTATTTAAGAATAATAAAGTTGATTTCATATTTATGGACATCCAAATGCCTTTAATGAGTGGTTTTGAAGCCACACAACAAATAAGGGGTTTAGAAAAAGAGAATAGCCATGTTCCTATTATTGCATTAACAGCAAGATCTATGAAAGGAGAAAAAGAACGATGTCTAAAACAGGGAATGGACGAGTATGTTTTAAAACCTGTAGTTTATGAAACAATAAAAGAAGTATTAATACATTATTTAGAAGAAGGAAAAATATTATAAAATACTTGGTTAATTCTTACTTATAACCTAACTTTTAGTCAAAGACCAATTGCTACCTTAATGTCAAAATATTTAAACATGCTATTTATAAATAGTGACCCATCAGAAGTTGATGCGTTTTCACTACTTTCTGAAAATTATAATTGGAACATAGAATCTTCAAGTAATAGTTTTCAAGCCATTCAGAGAATAAAAGAAAATCCTATTTATAATGCTCTTATAATAGATCATGCTATACAACCCCTTACCCCTATTCAGCTAATAGATTATTTAACTATAGAATTAGACATAAATATTCCTGCAGTACTTATTATAGAAGAAAGTGCTTCAGAAAATCTTAAAAATGAAGAACTTTTTCTTGTCATGAAGAAGCCTATAACTAAAGGCAAGCTTGATAAGATACTTTATTTTGTTAGTGAATCTGTTGGGAATTCTAACAATCAAATCAAGCCGTATTCTCTTGATTATTTAAAACAATTATCCGACAATGACACTGCATTTATATTAGAATCCCTACAAATTTTTAAAGACTCTGTGTATGTAAAAATTAATGAATTAAAACAAGCTATTAAAAATCTAGAATACAACACCGCCCGAGAAATAGCACATAATATTAAGCCTTCTTTTGAAATGCTTGATAATAATTATAGTAAAGTGCTCTGTAATAATATATGTTATGAGGTCAAAGATCAAGAAATCTCTTTTTTAGCTGAAAAGCTTTCTCTAGAATATACAAAGATTGTAACAGAATTAAAAAAGGAATTCCCCAATATTAAATGAAAAAGAAAATATTAATTATTGAAGATAACCCAATGATAGTCAAATCATTGGAATTTAAATTAACAAAAGACGGATATGAGATTGTAGTAGCTCATGATGGCCGGAAGGCGCTAGATATACTTAAAAATGAGACTTTTCAGCTTGTTATTACAGATTTGATGTTGCCCTTTATTAACGGTACAGAACTAATAGAACACATAAAAAATAATATTCCTGAGTTACCTATTATTGTTCTATCAACTTCAAACCAAGAAGAAATTATAATGGATGCCTTCAAAATGGGTGTAAACGATTTTATAACGAAACCTTTTAGTCCTAACGAATTATCGTTAAGGGTAAAAAGAACAATAGAAAACAATTAATTTTTTGGACTCCCTAGAAAATATAATAAATAATTGGCCCTGGATATTAAAAGTGAATACTTTTTTTATAGCTATATTTTTAGTGTTCATAATTATAGGCATAGGGTTTCTTACCTACTTCCGTATTCGCAAAAATAGACGAGAAAAACTTAAACATATTTATCAAGAAAATACAGATGAATTTTTAAACAACTATATGTTTAATGATGATTTTGATATAAAAAGAGAAATTGAAGACTTTAAAATAAAACACTTAAACACCTCCTTAAAGAAAAAAATAACCCTCCGACAAATTTTAGTTTACAATGAAAATTTTACTGGCGAGTCTTCCGTTCTCATAAAAAAAATATTCCAAGAGTTAGAATTAGACCAATTTGTGTTTGATATCCTCAAAAAAGGGGAATGGTATGATAAGGCACGAGCAATATATGCATTATCTGAGCTTTTTGTTATAAATCCAAAACTAGTAGCTCCCTACTTAAATTCGAAACGAGAAGAAGTTAGAGAGCAAGCCATTTATTATTTTCTAAAAACAGCAACCGAAGATCCGCTATCTTTTTTTAAGAATTTAAAAGAGGAATTAACACTATGGGAACTTATCTATGTTGAAGACAGCATAAAATATGTGTATTCTGGAAAGATTCCCGATTTTTCATATTGGCTAAACCATCATTTATCTACTGTTGTCATCTTTTCAATTAGAATGATTCAATATTTTAATCAGTTCGAAAATGTTCCTAAAATAACGCCTTTTTTAGATCATGAAAATCCTTTAATAAGAAAAGAAACAATTAAAGCACTTTATAAACTTCAATATGAAAACCTATTAGAACAAGTGTTAACCAGCTTTGAAAAAGAAGAAGAAGTTGTTAAAAAGGAAATAATAAAAGCTATTCAAGCAATAGGAAACATTACACTACTCCCCATCTGTAAGACAGTTTAAATATATATCTAATTATTTATGATGCTATTCTTTTTGTATTATAAATTTGATCAGGTGGTACTTTTCCTATTTCAGTATGCCTTCTTTTGG
>Ga0114902_1000378_pt1 | contig 25677 bp, 35 predicted proteins | sample MalvireepMed_s12_FD_87291 | JGI IMG/M metagenome (GOLD analysis project Ga0114902, IMG submission 87291) | Marine viral communities from the Global Malaspina Expedition - Malaspina viral metaG DeepMed_s12 | ecosystem: Environmental > Aquatic > Marine > Oceanic | place: Mediterranean Sea... | reverse complement strand
TTTTATAATTCCTTTCTGGTTAGGGGGGGGTGATACCCCCCCCTAACCAGAAAGGAATTATAAAATGAAAATAACCAAGCGATATAAAAACGATGAAAACCCAGTCCTTGCATTCGAGGAGAGCGACAAGGAAGAAATGATTAAGGTTGGCAGGAAAGCTGAAGACATATGGTATCAAAAGTGGGTTGACCTTGGAAAAAATGATCATGGGTCTTGTTGTGGCGGTAAGGGTATCGAGGTCTACTTTAGAGGTAGGGGCCAAAGATACGCTAGACCAACACTTATTGCTGAATGCGACTGGATCCAAGGAAACGTGTCAGCGCAGGAATCTAAAGACGATGCCATAGGGTATCTTGCTGGCTACTTCGGGGGTGTCGAGGTTTGGTACAGCGATGGATACATGGACTAAACAAGCCTATAAGGAGATAAATTATGACTAGCTTCATTGAAATAGGTGAAAAAAATCAACTAAATATTGCTAAAAAATCGATGGATTATAATTGCATCGGTACGGTCTTCCTTGGTATCAGTCACGCAAGGGCCATCGAAATTATCAAAAAGGCAACGGGAAAAACGGTCGAATTGCCGACCGATTGTAGTTGCCAATATCTCCACGGCCACATAGACGTGATACGTATAACTGAGTAAAGGAGTTATCTATGGATGATTTTGATTTACCAGTCATTATACATGGAGATGTAATGGATGGGCTGAAACAAATAGAAGCTAAATCAATACAAACGTGTGTCACATCCCCACCTTACTGGGGGTTGCGTGACTATGGTACTGGGATATGGGTTGGTGGTAAAGATGATTGCTCTCATTTCGGAGACTCAAAGAAGAGTAAGCATACCATAACAGGACACAAGAATAATCCTACAGTTGGTGATGCAATTTATAAAACAATTTGTCCCAAGTGCGGAGCCAAGAGGATTGACAGCCAGCTTGGGCTTGAGGAAACACCAAAAGAATACATAGAGAATATGGTCAAGGTGTTTCGTGGAGTCCACAAAGTATTAAAGAATGACGGTACACTGTGGGTAAACATAGGAGATACCTATTGTGGTACTGGACACAAGGGAGATTTAGTAGACCCTATGTTTCCAGAGAGAAGAAACGCTCAGTCTACTGCCATTAATAATAAGATAGATGGAATCAAACCAAAGGATATGGTGGGGATTCCTTGGCTGTTGGCATTAGCATTGAGGAATGATGGATGGTATCTGAGACAGGACATCATATGGAATAAGCCTAACGCTATGCCTGAACCTGTCAAGGATAGATGTACTAAATCACATGAGTATATCTTTCTACTATCCAAGAGTAGACAGTATTACTTTGACTGTGAAGCATTGCAAGAACCAACAACAACATACGATAAGAATGTAAGAGACAGGGACAAGGGCAAAACTAACAAGACACCCGGTAGGAAAAGAATCTCTGGTCTTAAGACAAATGATTACGAGATGAAGAATAAAAGGGATGTCTGGAATATTAACCTTAAGCCATACAATGAAGCACACTTCGCAGTATTCCCACCAGAACTACCAGAGTTTTGTATCAAGGCAGGTAGTAAGGAAGGTGACAAGGTGCTTGATCCTTTCTGGGGTTCAGGCACTACTGGGGTTGTGGCTGTTAAGCTAGGAAGGAAGGTGATTGGAATAGAATTGAATAAAGATTACATAGATTTAAGTTTAAAAAGATTTAGTCAACGACACTTAGATTTATGGGGAAGATAAGTGTAACACTAGGGGGATAATATGGACCGGCTAGAAGAGCTATCTATAAAGTTAATGGCAGACTTAGAACGCAGACGCAGTATCCCTACCCCAGGCTGTATCTCAGACCAACAACTGATCGACTACTATATGGGTGATCTTGTGCATAACGAGTGGGAACTCATAGACCAGCACCTCGCAAGGTGTTTAACCTGTATGTACGCTATGGTCATTAATAGTAATCAAAGCTATAACGAGAAGTCAGGCTAGCTTATAGTTTTTTGACCACGACCGGATACGGCGGGTCGGCCTCGGCCCGTGGTATTTTGGACTTGCCAATCGTTTTTGTGCCTTGAGCAATCCAGCCCTAATCCAATGAGGATCTAAACTGAGGTGGTCGCAAACGGTGTGAAATGAAACGACCCACCAGGACTCGTCTGACCACAGCCACTTTTCAGCTTGACGCTGAAAATTTTGCCCGTATTTACCTTTGCCATATAGATATGTCCATATAGCATCGTCTAAAACTGCCAATAGCAAATGTTGCTCCGGCAATAGTGGTCTAGCCTCCGCCTCTTGGCTATGAAATTCTTTTCGAATTTCAATCATAATTCAGCCTCACCCCTACTTCCACGATTTGATTTTAACTTTTTTCTTGGGCTTCTTTTTTTTCCTCTGCTCTCTAAATCTCTCTGTTAGATAATCGTCCCGATAGGAAGCGAGGAACGTCCCGTCTTTGCTGGCCCAGATTCTGTGGAGGTGAATTAATCCACAGTCACAGCATGACGTGTAATAGATCCCAGAGTCTGAGATCGGCTGGATATCACCATTTCTCATCTGTTTAATTTTCAGATGCGGCATGAAAATTTCATTATTCATTTTCCCCCCCATGCAAATCTAACCAGGCAACTTGGTCTAGAACAAAATATCTCTGTGTTTTTTGCCCTCGTTTGGATACGCAAAATACCGTTAGTGGTACTTTCGTAGATGGGCAATTAGTCCTAGCCTGGGCAACCGCCTCTTGTAACCACGACGGGAAGCTCCTACGGTGTTTAACTTCTACCCCAAACAGATCATGAGATACGTCGGGCTGCCCGTATCCGCTATTGGGTATCCTCTTCGATCCCTTCCCTAGCAAGGCCGCTACTTGCCTCTCGTGCCTTTTCCAATTTGATGCAGATCCCACTGGTACGTCCCCCAAATAATTTTAAATTTATACTGGTCAAGGATGCAAGCCCCTATAGGTATCGGCTCTTCCTCGATATCTTGGATTGCGTCAGTCCCGACACGCCAAACAGAATACCCATTATCGCTAGATATTAGACCGGATGGAATTTGCACTGTTTTAAAATGATCCAAGAAAGACAATAGGTGGGTGATCTCTGGCTCATAGGATGTCACCCGAAATATAGATTCAGGAGTGATCATTTAGACTCCTCTATGGGGATAGTTTTTTGATCTAAATATAGATCTTTGTGTTCGCTGACGTACTCAAATAAGCTTCTCTGCCAGGGGATTTCAAACTCTGGCTCATAAGAGTAGGCCGACAGTCTGCCGCCGCCCTTTTTGACAGGAACGCAGGCTCGCCCTAGCTGGTGGACGCTAGGGAACCAGTCTAGATTCCTCAAGACAACCCTTACACCCTCATCCCACCAGTCATCGGGGATATCTCTCAGCATTTCGTAGTACACTTTTTGCGACTGTGCGTTAGTTTTGTTCTGGGGAAACGCACCTAGTAGTGCAGCCCAACCGTAGTTGAATTTTTTTCTATCCATTCAATCTCCTTCTAATCCCTGCATGAGAGCTTCCTTGATTCTATCAGTAGTGGTGTTCTGCTGGCCGATTTTCGCTTCAAACAACCCCTTCCACCCGTTGAGTATGGATTGACTAATGATTTCGTTAGGGTCCTGACCCAACAAGCGGAAGTCGTCTAGTTTTTTAAACGCAAGCTCTTGAGCATGGTTATTCATTGGTGATCTTAGGCTTTTCCGGTGTGCTAAAAATTTATTCCATAGGTTTTTATCTAACCAACTAGGAAGTACCGTAGGTGCTTCCAATTTATCTCCATTCTTTATCTTATCTTTTCTCTTCTCTTCTCTTCTCTTCTCCTCTCTTCTCTTCTCTTCTTGCACCGTTACAGATTTCCTAAACCTAGATACCCTTTCTGAACTGCTATCTACCTGATATTTATGCCAGTTTTTGTACGTAACGGTAAAACCCCCGTTACTATCAGATGGCTTGATTATGATATTTGGCAGCAGGGATAGCTTTTGTTTTAACACCTCAAAATTTGGCACTTGAAACAGTGAACATAGAGTCCTCGCTGGAGGAACAATCTGCACACTACCGTTAGTCCCTTGGCTTTTTACGACGGCACCTAGTTTGGCCCATCGTCCAAATTCCTCAATTGGTAGGTTGTCCAAATCTCCGTCGGTGAGACTGGAAACCCATAATTTATACCATCGGCCTTGGTCGCTCATAGTCTCCTCAATTCACTGGTGGCCCCACGGCAGCAGGGTGGACTGCTATCCCCAAAGGGAGAGGATGGGGTCCATGGGGCCGCCAATATGGACCACAGGTTGGCCACTTAGCACCCCTTATCCCTTGGATCATCGCTTTTGAATTTTAGCCTCTCTAGGTCGTCATCTGTTAGTGTTAGGGTATCATCGGTGATATCAATAACCTGAGTCAAAGGGAAGCAAAATCTAGCTATCTCGCACGCCCTCTCTGGTGACGTAGCTATCACTATATCCACGTAATCGGTCCCAATCAACCCCAATTTATACACTCGTTTTTCTTTTTCCATTTCCATTTTTTTGGTTCCTCTCTTCTTGCAGTTGAGAACACCAGTTTGATACCGAGCAGTAGCTGTCGCAGCGTATTGATTGTCCAGGTCGATACTCGACTATCATGCCCTTTTCCTTTGCTAGGGTATCAGCCTGCTCTTCGCCTTGGAATACCCTAAACGCTTGCTTATTTTTGGGATTTTTAACGGCATACGAGTCGGGTCTAGTCCACCTCTCAGTAGGTGTACACGGCTCTAGCTCTGCGTCAGCTAGCGCCACGTTTTTTTGATGCAAGGCGACCCGTTCCTCTAGGTATCCCAGGGTTTTCTCTCTCGACCACCTGGGGATACGTTCGATATGAATAGGTCGATTAGGGTAGCTCGCACTAGCCCTCGATTTACTGACCATCCAATCTCGTAGTATCGCCACGATTTGTAACGATTTTACCTCAAAATTCCAACACTCGTACATATAGGCGTAGCAATTTAATTGCTGTTCCCACTCGGGCTTTGGACCAAGCAGGAAACTGTATGCGCTAGTAATTTTGTAGTCGGATAGCACGCCGTTAGCGTCCAGTAGGTCGGGGTGTCCCGTGATAGTCCACCCCCCCATCTGGATTGATAACGACTCTTCACTCAGCGCATTGCGAGTGTCAGCCAGCTCTAATATTTTGTGCATTGACGAGCCTAGTAGGGGCCAGATCATATCGCTACAGTCCTGAGTGATCTCACTATCGTGTCTGCTCTCTAGCTGTATGATTTGCGGCGGTGCAATCAATTGGCTGACTCGTAGTGTCTTATCTCTTAGCAGTGACGGCTGGTTATAGTGTTCGATTGCACTTGCTATAGTAGTAGGGATATTGTGTCTATTTACGATTCTCATTTTTAACCCTCTGCCCCTGGTTCATTTAGCTCCCAATCGTCATCGTCATTTTTACTAACGATCCAGCTACAGATATCTGCGTATTGTGAGCGCAGGATTAGCCTTGTTTCATTAATATGCCACGTGCTCTCTAGGTATTGTCTCATCATCTCTTCGCTCTTGCCGCTCATAGCGAGCAGGGTAAATAGACGCTTTCTCTGTGGATCACTGATGGGCCTATTGTCTGTGGACGCGTCGTACTGAGATGGGTCAAACGGTTTTTTCATCGGGGCAGGGATCTCTGCTGGCGGTGGTGGCGGTGGCATGGGACCGTTACCATTTACCCCCTCAAGCTCCCTCATATTTTCCATCTCCTCGGCGTTTGTAGGGGCAAAGCCAGCTAGGACAACTACCCAGGATAGAGCGTTTCGCAAGGCCCTTGCGACCGCCTTGGTTTGGCTCATTGCGGCCATGTCTGCCAGTGGACGTTTTTTCCAGTTTGGCTGATCCTGTAGGCAGTATCCTGTGCCTGCACTAACGATCTGGTTTGTTGGGATATGGACTGCGACAGCGTAGCATGAAAATCCCTTAGTGCCGTTGATCTCGACATATTTCGGCTCTTCTGGGCGAGCCATTATGGAGTAAAATTTTCCCAACGTTTGTAAGTCCGGCATTTCGAGATACTCTTTCCCCCCGATGATTATCTTTTTGGGCTTTGAATCTATGACCTCCTTCAAGGCTTTTGCGGCCTCGTGTGCGTCTGTCAAAACTTTCCTCGGCTTTTCACCCAAGGTCCAGCCGTTAGATGACATATTCGTGTCTACAGGTAGTTCATTCATTTTAGACATTACTTACCCCCATATAGTTATTTAGACATTTTTAAGCTGACCACATCGTCAATCTCTATATCCACTACCTCGTAGGGTAGTTCCCCACGCCGGGCGCAATCGAGTGCCTGCTGTTCCGCTTCTTCCCCGCTGACAGCCTCGACAATATGTTCGTGAATCAGTTTGACAGTGACTCTATAGCTGTGCTCCATGTTTCCTCTTCATTTCTCGACTGCATTCCACTTCGGCGCATCTCACCCCTCGACTGCAAAACGAACCGCTTCGTAACGACCCACTCCTCGACTTCGGAGCAATACAATCCATGTCAACACATTTCTCGACTGCAAGCCATTTCATCTCTCGACTGCAACTCATTTCAGCTCACTCGCATTCCTCGACTGCAACTCACTCCATGACAAGACTCGACTGCAAGTCATTCCAGCTCACTTCATTCCTCGACTGCAACTCATTACATTTCACTCCATTCCTCGACTACGATACAGATCAATCCAAACCTCGACTGCAAGTCATTCCATGTCAGGACAACACTCGACTTCAAAACAATCGCAACTCATTTCAGCCCATACCTCGACTGCAAGTCATAACAATTCATGTCATTCCTCGACTGCCTATTTCCGTAGGTCGGGCAGCATCTCAGGCGGTATATCTAGCCCCTTATTGGACGCTTGGACGTACAGTTTGGCGGCCTCAAGTTTTAGCTTGCCATTTAGGTATCCTGCGCCGTTCAGCACAGTACCTAGCGCCCGCCCTGCCCTCGCATCTATTTTGCCAGCAATCATGTCATTAAAAACTCTCTCGTATCCCTCAGAGATTTCTGACGGAGTGCGTAAAGAAAACTTTTTAGGTCTTGCCATTTCCATTTTTCCTTTCTGTTATTGTATATAGATATTTCCCCTCACCCGCCGACCGTTCGCCCCCATACCCGTGCGTGCCGCCATACGTCATCATATGCTCCAGGTCCGAGTGCTTGACTGCCCCACCCAACACTCGCAGGGTGAAGTCGATTCGTGACGGCTCGATGAATTCGAAACGCTTTAGCGCACTGACCTCACCTCTAGGACCATTAACGTGGATGGGCTTGTCTATTTCCCCATCGGGATTTTTTATCGGCTCACCATCTGGTCGCAATATCGGTATCCAATACTCGTCAGGATAGAGACAGTTTTTGACTTTTGTCTGCAAACTGCGCTCACCCTGGACTCGTCCGATATAGTGCCAAGACAAGACCCTGGCACACTCTTTTAAATGCGCTCGCACCGTATGCCCCCTAACAACGAGTCCACCGTTTTGCCGTTGGAAAATGGTCGACGAGAATTCTGGCTCTGGCTCTGCCAGCGTTGCCATAACCTCCTCTTGGGTTTCCTCGATGCTTTTTCCGCCAGGGGGCCTCGCTTTAGGCTTACGAGCATCGAGCCACGGCTTGACTATATCGGCTCGTCCAGGTGTGGACCCACATAGTTTCGTGGCAAACCGCCACGAAACGTCATACTCGGTCCAGAGACTCTGAGACTGCTTCATTTATACCGCCTTTCTTTTTTGGCTTAGAGTTCCAGTTGCGCTGCTTGCACTTTGGACATTCCAGTGGGTGCAACACTCTTGGCAGCCACGACCAAGAGCATCGCCTACAGGTAAGATGATACCTCGTTAGTTTCTTCATGAGATTATGATTATCACAATCAAAATCAAAATACAATAGAAAAAAGAACTTTTTTTAAAAAAAAATAATAGTCACTAACTGTGTGATATTATTAGGGTTTATCTACACTGGCAGGTGGCGCACTGTCTTTTTGACGGGTCAGGGTCGTGTTCGGCTTCGCAATTTAGACAGTGTGTTTCACAATTTTGGCACATAACGCTTTCACAGTTCAGGCAATAAAATCTAATCTCACCATCCCGTGTCGGATTGTTGCAAAATCCGCAATCTGTAAACGTATCCATGCTTGCCTCGGTTCACACCGCTATGGTACTCTATTTATATGGCGAAAGGAAGGCGAACAGACTTACCCACGGCAGGCCGGATAAAGGCGATGTCGGATTTAGGTTTCAGCCCTGGACAAATCTCTGGCACAACTGCGATTAACCTTGATACGGTCAAACATATCCTTAACGGCTCGCATGGTTGGCGAGAGATATACGATGATGAGGTTTTTGCCGAGTATAGACTCAAACAAAAACGGGTAATGCAAGCTGCTAGTACTGAGTTGTCCAAAAAAGCACTAAGCCAGATCGAATCTAAACTAGGGGATGCTAGTTCGCTTCAGGCGGCTACTGTCTATGGTATTTTACGAGACAAAGAGCGACTTGATGCTGGCGAGGCTACACAAAATATTGCATTGCATTCGAAAACTGATATCGAAAAACTTGACGAGTTAGCTCATATCCTATCTGGCAGTCTGGTAAAAAATGAAAACAATTAGTAGGTGGGTATATCAAGTGCAATTATTTCTTTACAATTTAGTTAGTCCACATGATGTAGCTAAATTAGATTGGCGTGGCGGTACTAACTACACCATGAGAAAAACAGTACGTAGGTTGTTCCCTAATAAGTGAGTCCTGCCTAATGCGTCTGATCACGCCAGTAATGATATTTGTATTTAAAGCTCTGACTGGATTTTTCAATTTATATCTCCTATCGACAGCCATACGCATCTGTATATGTCTTGCACACCTAGATGCATTTACGGCTGGTCGGCTACAGTCGTGGCATAGTCCACGCCTTATCCGCCTAGACTCATAGGCTCGTTTAGCTACAATAGATTTATACGCCATATTATTTAAACGGCCATGCTTTTATTTTTAATCCCTTGCTTTCGGCAGAGATTTCGAAAATCGGGGAACCTAAATCGTTAGGCGGTAGCAACCTAGCTTCGACATATCCACCATAGGGTGTGCCGATACTGTATCCCCTTGGGTAACTTCCTGTACCAACGAAGTATCTATTATGGGATTTGATTCCCTTTCCCGCCTGTGCAATCTGGTCGTCTTCCTCTATAAACAAAGCGTGTTCGTGGCCTAGCGCATAAATGTCGGAGATCCATTCGTCTGCAAGAGCAGTACGTTTTCTAATTTTTCCAGGCTTGCTTCTGGCAAACCCGTAACCGTGATGCGCTAATAGTCGGAGAGGATAACCGTTGATATGCCAAGTTCCCATCGTCATCAAGCCTAGATACTGAGCGTCTAATAATTTACAAAAATATTCAGTCGAGCTTACACCGTATAGGCGTTTACCCTCACTATCTCTAGTATCTGGCCCTTCAAATTTATGCCAATGATGTCCTTCCAGTAACCCGTCAACACAGCCTTTTAATGGTTCCAATTTTCGAGCTAGCTTTTGCATTAACTCCATTACCCACTTGTCAAGCTGTTCCAGCGATGAGTCGTGGATGCCAGCCAGCGCAGCACGCTCTGACGTGCTGAAACAATCAACATAATCGCCCATTCCAATTACCCTAACCAAATCTTTATGCTTACGGTGGTCGGCCAGCATATAGATAAGGTCATCAAATAATTGGTGGTTACATGCGTCTAAATTCCAATGGATGTCGCCCAATAAAACAAGCACACATTTCTGGCCCTTTTTAAGCGTGATCTGTCTTTCAAACGGAACCATAAATTATAAACTACTAGACGGGGGGACTACGCTTTCGCTTTCATGGCTCGGAAATTCTGGCAGTAGTGGTGCTACTTCTGCGAGTATATCGGTAGCCAGTTTAATTAATTCTTGAAACCGCTCAGTGTCACCCTGAGCTAAGGCCACATGTGCAGCCATGTAATAAACAAACGCTGTATTCGATGTAGTGGTTATTTTTTCCATACCATCCGCATCCAATAAATGTGGATAGTAATAGAATAGTTGAGCTAGTTTTTGTGAGTTGGCCTTAGAGGTTGCATCAATATCGTCAATTACGCCAACATGTTCTGCGACAATATTTCGTGGGGCGATAGGCTTAACGCATCCAGCAAGGAAGATTAACAGCGTTAGCGCAAATAGTAGGTTGCCGTACATATATCCAATACCCTTCTGCGTACTCTTTTGAAGGCATCAGACATACGGTCAAGCGGTCTATCTAAAAAACGAAACATACGGTCATCAGTCATCACGGTCTCTTTGATATTATTTCTTTGCCACACCTGTAGTTGAGTTAGTGTTGTCATTATATCACTAGCAATACGCAATAGATAGACATCAGGGGATCTACTGTATTGCATACACAAATAATTGATTGCGTCTAGCAGTTCTTCATTAGCTTCGTCAATATAATCTCTTTGTTGTTCGTCAAAATTAGCATAGGTTTTCTTACCCATTTCCATGCGAGCCAGACAATGAGATTTAATGGGCGCAAATTCGTCATCGAGTATATAACCCATCTCACACACCGAGTTTAGAATTTCACCATGTTTGTTTAAATCAATAGTCATAACCAGCTCTGTATTTTTCCGAAAAGTCTTCGAGAACCTTTTGTATTTCTTTTTGAATGGATTCAATTAAGCGTCTTTTTTTAGGTTTAGGCAAAGCACTAAGCTCTATGTCACGCCTCTTCCGAATTAATTCTCGGAGATCCTGGTCACGCTTTAAAAGGCCCAATTTTCTTAAATCATTCAATGAGACACTCTTGATATTTATACCCAACAACTTAGATGCTATTACCGTACCTACCGTCTTTTGCCTTCCAAAGAAATCTTTAGATTTTAACGGCTGTTCCCCTCGAATGTGTACGTCTGGAACTGTCGCCTTCCGAAGTGCCGTGACTCCATGACCACCAGTAAAACCAGTACCTGGAATGGGGGGAGTCAATGATGGGAACCAAGCCTTGAGTAAGTGATCTGTCATCTTACCGAACGCTTCAGGCCATGTGTCTGTGCGCTTAAAAATATCCCTACCAGTAAATAAGCTGCGATTAAACCCTAGCTCAAGAACTGCCGCCGCCGGACCACCAGGAACTTTAAAGGATATCTCCGATGCCGTTCCACCGAATAAACCGGCATCTACTAATTCTACCAAGTCACCAAATGGAAGCATATACCCTAAGTCAAGAAACTGATATCTTCCATCTTTGTCTTTTGTTGGCAAAAGCACATGGCGTGGTAGATTAAGATTCCCTGCTCGTTTTGTAGCGGCAATGTGTTTCCCTGTTGTTTCTGGAAAATCACCTTCCAATGAGCGTTTGGATATTTCTTCCATACCAGCAAAGGCAATGGGCCATTTCCAAAAACGAATCGGATGTTTTACTGCTGCTTCAATCGAAAGAGGGATGGCCTTGCTTGCAAAGGTGGCGAATGGCATACCAAGGGGGGCTTTCCGCATTTCTCTTACTATCGGACTAATGTCCTGATAATCAATGCCGAATTTTTTAGCGTGCCTTAAAGCTATTGCGTGATCCTTTCCATGCATTCTTTGATGCACATAAAGCGCACTCTTAAAGAAGTGGTCAATGGCCCCATAAATCCGTGTTGGATGCCCTACGGGCTTTCCAATTTTATAACTTAGTGCTTGCACGGCATCTAACCCTCTAATGATCGCATTGCTATCGGGGGATTTCATCCATCCAGTGTGCATTCCAGTGTACATTGCATTTATTTCCTGTTTGTTGAATGTGGCACGGTAAAGACCACCCTCCTTTGCTTGTTTAAGCCAATCGACTGATATTGGGTCGTAACCAAGAAAACCCTTTAAAGTCCTAGTGTATGCAGCAATTCCGCTTGGACGAAAAGGTGATAGCCCACCCCAATCTGCAATTATTGTGCTTGAAATAATATTCCGAGCCATAGTAGCGGGATTCGTAACCTTGCCGACTTTCCACATATTTGTTAGTCGTTCTAAAATTTTTAGAAAATCACCAGGCATCTTACTCATGTAATTAATTTCGTCAGCCACATCAGCACGAACATATTTCTTGGCAAGCGCACCAAGGGTTTTTACGTCATCCCCTAGCCGAATAAATCCAGGTTGTTCTGTTGCAGAAACCCATTCGGGAGTATTTGCGACTTTAGTAAAAAACTCACTTACTTTAGCCTGACGGGACATTTCGTGACTAGTCTTTGTAAATACATAGGCTGGCTCTGACCTCAGTTCGCCCAAGCCCGTGCCGATATATACTTCTTCCGTAGGAGCCACAGCTCGAATAACACGGGTAACATCATTGGGTGCGACACGCCCACCCTCCATTGTAACTTCACGCAACCTATTTACAATGTCATCTATCTGTTCGGGGGAAATTTTAGTTTTCTCAGCCAATACCGCCCCAACATCGTCTGGTAATTTTTCGCTTTTAGCAAAGTGAACAGCTTCAGCCGTAGAATCTTTAGTTCTATAAACCTGTTTCCCCGCCGGTGCTGCTCTAAGGCGTTCAGGTATGTCTCTAAATAAAGTTACCTTTCTACCTGGACCTAGAGGGCTTGCTGCTCTCGATTCGACTCTAAAACCATAAGCTAAAACATCTTTTAAGGCATCAGCTCTATCTGTAGTTTTTTCTATATTTTGCACAGCACTAACGGGAACTATATCGCCATCTATGTTAACAGTGGTATAACCCTTATCTTGGCCTAATGGGGAAGAAACGCCAGGATTTCTTTCTGGAATATTAACCGTGATTCTCTCGCCTCTTGCCTTTAGGCGTGACGTTCCTAGTCTTAGTTTACCTGTGGCTATGATAGGGCTTTTTCTAGTCTTCCTGAACTCATATAGTCGAGCAAAATATGGTCCAAAGTTTCGACTAGCGCGTTCAACGGTTTCAGGTGAAAGATGACCAAGTTTAACTAATTCTTCCTGTAGTCTATCTATATGCGCTCTAGCATCAATAGTAGGACCAACTATTTTGGGGGGTGTTTTTGCCGTCACAATGCTACCACGAAGTATTTGATCGGCTCTAAGCCTCTCTGCATGTGAAAGACCCAAGGCCAATTTACTTCCCAACTCGATAGCAATTTCAGTTTCATTGGTGAGAGCAGCCGCTAAATTAGCCTGCATTTCACGAAATTCTTTAGGTGTTCCACCACCAGCCCTAAGCCATCTTGGTGTTTTAGACAGAATATGTTGCCCAAGCCGATCGACTGCTTTTTCCCATTTGGGGCTTAGTCCAGCAACTTTATAAAGACTTGTGCTATGCGATATATCCCTTAATACATTTCTTGCTATCGTATAGGGAACTTTGGGATACATTATTGCAGCCAACTCTATTGCTTCCCCTATTTGTGCCGCAGTTTCAGGAGATGCACCAAGTTTCTCACTTACATCTCTCGCTCCTGGTCCGATTCCTGTTGCACGAACTAACCCCATAGCGGGCGAAAATGCTGCCCGTATAGCACCAAAGCCAGCTTGTACTTTTGGTCGGGGGTCAAAAAATCTCTGTAAAAAAGATTCCTTTCCAGTATAGGCTCCTTCTATTTCCTTTAATCCCTCTTTCCATTCATGTTTAGTTGTTTCCCAAAAACCAGTAGTAGCAAAGGGTTCGTAAGCCTCGTCCTCTGGCGGGGGTAAAAGCTCAACAATTGGGGTTTCGAAAGAAGATGGGTCTATCTTTTGGTCATATTCCCATGATCCTTCCACCCCTCGTTCCCTGGAAAAACCTTCCTTAGATTCTTCAAGGGGTAGTTTGTCAACAAAAATTTTAATCATGGACTAAACATGAATGGAAAAGGATTCCACCAAGGCTTTTCCTTTTTTTTCTTTTTTTTCTTTACTTCCAAGAAAGGCTTCATAATTTCATTTATTAACTTATTTTGCATGTCATAGTCATGGACTCCTAATTGTTTAAGGCGGGGTATGATCACTTCTTTGAACGAATCTACACCATCATAGTTTCCTGTAGTTTTTTTAAAGACTTCTACCATACTTTTGACTATAGCCTTGTGGTTCTCTGTACTCGAAATTATCCGTTGTAGTTCTGGTGGTACTGGCCACTTGCTAAGGTTCAAAACGATCCTCCTGACTACTTCTTGAACCGTATCGGGATCCAATGCAACAGGCATGTTCTCAAACAGATCTTCCTGATTACTTTGCTTTGCCAAAAATCGTGCTTGATTTTGGATTCTTATATTCAAGATTGCTGATGCTACCGTCATATCTCCACCGGCGAGCTTGTCAAGGTCCAGATATCTACCTACTGCGTCTTTATACTGCCTTTCCACGTTCTTCGTTGCCGTACTCCGGTAGCGTTGTCTCAGGGTACTCTTTTGTGGCAGAGTAAGAGGTTTATCCGGTTTGGACCTATTACGTTGTTGTACCCTTACCATTGTAGCAAAATCACCCTCTCTGAGAGCTTTATCGTACACATGCTGGTCTAACTCTGATGCTTTTGCATACCATGAAGGCTTGGATTGAAATAGCTCTGGTTGGTATGCAAGTTTACCTTTTAAATACTCACCCATCTTAGGAAATTTCGCATTTATATACCGTTCTCTTTGGTCATCATCCATACTACTAAGTAGCGTTCGCCCTGCACCACCTAAATGCCAAGTCAATTTTGCTCTTTCACCTTCTTCAAGTCCCTGCTGTAGTCCCCTTACCCGCAACCCTGCTAACTGTTGTTTCTGCGCTTCCTGCCTCAACTCTGCGGCAGGATCGCCTTGTGTTAATCCTGCCCACTTCAGCACCCTGGCGAGTCCTAGAGCCGTTTGCGCCCCTTCTGGTAATTGACTAACGGGGTCGATGAAGCCTTCCGGCATTTGATTGGAAGAAGTATCGAGACTAGGAAGTCCTAGCCCTAACCCAAGTAAACTATTTGCCATTCGACTCTCCTGCTATTTTATCCCTAATATATTTTTTAGATTCACACCAGATAAACCAAGAGATAATGGAATCAGTCCACCAGCCACGCCACCAAATCTCTCCGTCAGGGAGGGAGCAGCAGTAGTGATTGTACCGGCTGGTTGTCTTAGCCTGCCTAGACCCAACCCCAAGTCACCAGCCATTCCCCCTAGTGCCATTCTATTTTGAAAGGCTTGTTGCCTTAACCCCTCTTGGAACTGTTGGGCAGCTATCTGTTGAGACTTTGCCTGCTCTTGCATCTTCTGTGCTAATCCTGACCTGGCTTGCAATGATCTCTCAGCGAATTGCCCACCTTCTTGTTGAAGCCTAGCTCTGTTTAAAATATCCCCCGATTCTAATCCAAATCTGACTTGCCTTGCTCTTTCTTGCGCTTCGGCTTGTTGTTGTAATAATTTTTCACGTTGTCCGATTAATCCCAATACGGATTGCGCTTCCTGTCCGGCTATACCAGACCTCAGTCGAGATACCTGTCGTAGATATGATTGACCAATAGGCGTATCGGCTATATCCATACCCCTTCGATCAGCTTCACTTTGGGCAGCCATTCGCAAATCCTCTAATGCCTGCTGTGTTGCTGGCTCATATGCTTCTCTTACCATAGTACGAATTCCTGCTGGAACGGTAACGGGTGGTGCGCCAACCGTTAATCCTAATGGCGATATAGTAGGAGCCGCCTGTATTGGAGCCGCACCATACGGTGCTTGACCAAATTGCACCAACCCAGGAAGAGGATTATAACTTGGTTGACTAATACCAAACTGTGCAGCCAACCTCTGTAATTGCGGATCTGATAGTGTGTTTATGTCTATTGCCATCTACCCTTCTCCTAGCTATTGATTAATACGGTGTCGGTTTCCCGCTTCCAGGTGTCCAGCCTGGTGTCCATGTGGCAGGGTTTCGTATAATACTAAGCAATTCTGGCGATACCTGGCCATCATATTCATCTTCTGCAATTTTCCTCGTGTTAACAAGTATTTTTAGTTGCTTATCTTTGGATAACTTGCGGAACGTGTTGAAATCGACATCATCATCACCTGTAAATCTCTGCAAGGCACGCCTACTAGCGGGCGTTAATGTCAAACTGCCATCTTCGTCCCTAGTAATAGACTGCAAGCGTGTCTCAGTAGCCTGCTTCTCTACTGTTTGTCGGGCTATTTTTGCTGTTTCAATATCCTCTGCCTGTTGAAGCATTACTCTTGCTTGGTCGAGTACTCCTCGTCTTTGCAGTTCGGCTTCCACAGGTGCGATACCTGGCAATGCCCTACCGCCTTTTTGTTTCAAGTTCAAAATTCGTGTAATTAACGCATCATTAGAGAATTGACCAATGTCTCGATGGAAAGCATCAGTTCCCTCTTGCGTTTGTGCAGCACTTAAAAGTTTCTTATTTTCTTCATCAGATACGGTAATACCGATAGTTTTAGCCTTATCCTTTCCAATATTGTATGCGCCTTCTCGTCTTTCATACATACCCTTAATAGATTTAGGGTCATCCAATGCAGTATAGGCTGCCATACCCAGTGATAATGGCCCTGTGATAAAACCTAGAGGGCTTGCTGCTGATGCTCCCAACAGCGACATAAGGCCACCGCCAGCTTGAAGCGCAGCTTTTGTGCCTCGGTCGTCAACAAGCCCTGAAGCAAGTCCCAATCCCATACCTGTCAAACCTAAACCTGAAGGCAGATTTACCTGTCCGATACCCGGTATATTAACTGAGCCAAGCGGTTTAGTGAACGAACCCCAAGCACCCGTTGCAGGAGCCACCCCTGCACCACCACCACCACCAGCGTTCCACAAATCGTATTCGTCAGTCGGATACCAAGGAGCCGCACCCGCTCCTGCATCGATTGAGGCAGTCGCTGCAGGAGCCACCCCTGCACCACCAGGGGGTGAACTAGAAGCCACCCCAAAAGTTGGATCATATCCCCCACCTGGTATCTCGTAGGCTTTGGGGTCAACTACAGGCACACCCCCGCCTGGTATCTCAAAAGGTGGCATGCCAGGTACGCCCACACTTGGTACATAATCACCAGTCTCAGGGTCCAATATCATTGGTGGCGTTAATCTTAACTGTCTTTCTAGCAATCGCCGCCTTGCATTCCCTACGATTATATCCAGTTCTGCTCTCCTATCTGAGAGGGTGTCTGGACCTCCAATGTTTTCAACCGTTATTTTAGATTGGCCGATCGGATGCCTCAAAGGAGCCACACCTACACCACCACCTGACACAGTGCTACCACCTAGCGGATCATCACTAATTGAAAAAAGATCACCTGACACAGCATCACCACCACCAAACAGTTTACCTATAAGATCTCGCCCTTGTTTGGTTCCCAATAGCATTGCGGCTGCACCACCAGCGATTGGAGCAGCCAATCCTAGACCACCCCCACCTGGTATCTCGAAGGGAGCACCCTTACCACCCATTGCCGGAACTGCGCCAGGCACAAAGGCTGATGGGCCTAACCCTTGGGTAAGTGAATTATCGTAGTACCCTCCCCCAGGGTCCCCCTCTCTAGGAACCCAATTAGATGGCAGCCCTTGAGTTAAACCAGGGCTACCACCACCACCAGTGCCATAATAATCCCACCCACCCCCTGCGCCTGTACCGCTAAATCTACCACCTAATCCAAAACTATCTGGCAGACTAGATCCGCCGAACATGGTTTTTAGTTTCTCTATTAATCCACCTCTATCTTGCGATGACAGTGGAACATTGTATTGAGTTGCTAAACCAGAACTTAATAGCCTTGCTAAATGATCTACCGAAGGGTCAATAACTTTTGATACCCCCGGGGATTGTGTGCCAAGAGCAAATCGGGCAGCAGCACTCTGTAGGGCTAATTCACCCGGAGATGGTGAAGGAGTGAGTTGCTGTTCGGTTTTAACGCTTCCTGGGTCCGTTGCAGCAGTAGCGATTCTTCCACCACCAATAGCCCCAAGAGCACCTGCCGATAAAAGATTGAGAAATCCATTTGCCATATTATTTTAGATAGGCAATTACTAGCATAGCGGCACATGATAGTACGCCTATCGCCCCCCATATCATATAAGATTTGTTCTCCACGCCCCTTAACCGCTTTTCGATACCGTTAGACCCATACAAGCCATCTAGCAAGCGGTCAAATCGTTGATTAAGTGATTTCAATTCAGTTTCAATGGAACCTAATTTTTCAGAAACATCCATCTCTATTAACCCCCGCCATCAGGCCCTTTATAGGGTTCTTCAACTACTATTGCTGACGGCTGTTTAGGCGTACTATTAAGTTTACCCTTGCAGTCAGGACACAGCCCTTCAACTGTTGAATCTAGTTTTTGCTGAAGCACTATATTATTCATCACAATGTCAGCCAGCACTTTCTTAATACGTTCGTCAATAGTCATAAATTACCATCCTACCTTTATTTTGAAACCTCGGCCTTGTTTACGAATTTCCTCAACCTTACTATTTAATTCCCTAGACTCGTTAATAATTGCATCCGCCTGTGTTATCTCTTCAGCACTATATGCAGATGGGTCACGTTTAACATCTTGAGCAAATGCGGATAAACGTAATTGTTTTAGCTGTTCATCCATAGGGCTGGAACTACCTATAAACTTTCTTATTCGCATTGCGGTAACTTTATCAACCTTCTCTGCGCTTGTTACCTTCTCTGTTCCAGCCTTGTCTGGCCCTGTCCACTTGAACTCTTTAGGTTTTAGTTCTGGATCGTATTCAACTTTAGACAAATCTTCTGTTAAACGTAGATAATCAGGATTTTCATTGTGCAAAGGTGAATCGTCTGCTACTTCCGCATCGGCTTCTTCTGGCGTAACTGGAACAGTAAACCCAGGAACACTACGGTGTATTATTCTGCGTGTACTTTTGTTATATCGAATCCACATTAAGTATCCCTCGCTAAGTTATTGATTATTCATCCATATACGTTGCGCTATCGAGTGCGCCAGTGGTGACTGTCACCTTAAAATACCAATCGCCGGGTATTATAAAAAAGCACGGCACTTGGTGAGCCGCAGAATTTGCGGCTACGTCAATAAACGGGTTTAGCAAAGTGGTACCAGGTGGACTACTTGCTCCGGCAGTAACGGAATATTGATTTTCGCCCGTACTAGCACCGGCGATACGGACGTTGATCCTTCTCCACTTACTACCAACTTGATAAACCGTGCCAGCATTGATCGAGTACACCGCCCAAGTACCACTCTCGCCAGCCGTACCAACTGATAAAGTTCCTGTCTCATCTGGTAGTGTCCACGTTCTATCTGCCGATGCAGCGTGGGTAAACGTGCCTTGGAATCCGCTACCAGCAGTAGAGGCAAATCTATATTTTGTTTCTGCTGCTCTACCAGCTACACGCAGTAAAAGGTCCACATAGGTATCTTCTGAACCAGAGCCAATGTCTGTGGCAGCAAAATCAAGACGACCAAGTACGCAGGGATTCTCATCAGCACTTTCAGCATCGAACTGAATACCCGTGCCAATACCAGCAGCAGGGGTTCCACTGGTTACGCTTCGTAGAATAGCAGCAACATCTACTGCATCGGTGCGTGAATCTGTTTCGCTCACGATTAGCTGTGAACCAGTGATTGTAGTAGTACCGTCTGATGCTACCTTGAATCGTTCTGCTGCTGTTGCACCAGCTTCTCGAAGGAATATCTTAAAATCCGAATCCTCTGCACCAGCCCCTTTGTCTGAAAATGAAAATTGTAAACTACCTAGCACAGACGGATTTTCATCTGCGCTCTCGGCATCAAACTGGATTCCAGTACCTATACCCGTATCTGGCGTGCCAGATGTAACCGAGCGTAGAATAGCTGCTATGTCCACGGCATCTGTCCTACTATCAGTTTCGCTTACTATTAATTGCGAACCAGTAATTGTGGTTGTACCGTCAGATGCAATCCTGAATCTCTCGGCAGCAGTAGCACCGCCTTCCCGTAAGAACACTAGAAAATCAGAATCTTCCGCACCGGCCCCCTTATCGGTAAACAGGAATTGCAATGAACCAAGAACTGATGGATTTTCGTTTGCCGATTCTGCATCAAATTGTAATCCAGTTCCAATCCCATCAGCGGGTGTGCCACTCGTAGTGGACCTCAAGATTGCTGCTATATCTACTGTATTGGTACGGCTATCTTCTGGTGCTGCTGCAATAACTGCTTGTGCGCCAAATTCAGCAGCCATTGAACCGCCTGTAGTAATGTTCAGCGTATCGGCCCCACTGAAATATATTCCAGTATTGCTGTCACCGTTTGGATTAATGGAAGGATCACTTACCGAACCGGCATTAATATCGTCTACACGATTATTATCAAGATCAAGAGTGCCAGTTAGAGGTGAAACCAACGACAATCCATTGTTAATAATGTTATTAAATTCTGCGTTAAGATCACTAGCTGTAAGGACTTCCGCAGTCCATGTTTTTACCCGACTTAAAGCCATAATTGTTCCTTACGTTAAATCTGCTGCTACCGATGTGGCAACCACATCGTAGTCTACCCCCATCTCATATATCTCTGCGCTTTGATTTAGCCCACCCTGTGTAATGTCAAGCTGGATAGATCTTGCTTCCCCAAGGGTATTATTGACCACCGTCTGCAATGGATTACCACCTAGAATACCAGTATCTAATTCGCTAGTATCAAGTAGAAACCCTGCTGTTCCCTGATTAAAAGTGTAGCTTTCTGCTGTTTCCTGATCTCGCTGTAAACTGACAGTAATATCCCAATTACCTACGGGACGAGACTTCATGTACATCGAATACAAGCCAACTGGCTGATCACCTCTTGGCTGTGGCGGTGGTAATATAATTTGAGGCGTAGTAATCCTAAAGGTATAAGCATCTGAACCATTATTCAGACTATAGTTGGTTCCAGTGTCATGTCTTTCAACAAACCCACCTGTAGTTCCAAAGCATAACTCAGGCACGCTAGTGCTAGGGTTTATTCTTATCGCTGCCGAATGACAGCTGCGACCAGGCCAAGTAAACGCCTTTAATCCTTGTTCTTGACTTAGAATATAAGATAATCCAAAAATCATATCTGGCTCCGAAGATGCAGCACTAGTCGCTGTCCATACTACACAACTCTTTCTTGTGTAGTTCGTACCCCAAACAGCATTTAACTGAGATCGCTTAACCTCATTAGTAAAGAAGCCCCGAAGAAACCTAGTTAAATCAGCTTCTACAAAATCTCCAAACTTCTCCGTTGCACTTAGGCTATGAATACCCCTATCGCTCATAAACCACACATCGTTTCCAACCTCTACAATGGAGTTATGAGACTGCAAGGCTATGCCACCTACCAACTTAGTAACTGCGAAGGCCGCCGTGGTACGCCCTGAGATAACGTGGACGCTACCTATGTTTGGACCTTTAAATATAAATAGACGATCCTTGTGAGATACTACCCCAATAATTCTATCACCATCATCATCTGATATGTCTATTGATCCAGTATCGCTACCTGTGTAATCTTCAGGATCGCCGCCAGCCCCATAGGTTATCCGTGATGGATTAGCATTTACCCCCCAGGTCCAAACACGGTTAAGATGCAATACCGCCCCTCGTCCAGCAGGAGGTGATCCCCCAAGAGTTGCCACGTTACCGCTTCCCGACCATTTAAGTGGCGTATCATTCTTGTCGGTAAAGATTAATAATAAATCGCCAGCCTGACAAAATACTGGAATAGCATCTGCTGTAATAGAAGCTGAACCAGTTATCTCATCAAATGTTCCATCCATGTCTTCCTTGTAGATTTTCTGGTTGCTAGTCATCAATACATACTTTTGAGTATATGTACCCGATGTGCCAGTAATCCAGAAATCACGCATCCCTGTGATATTAGGGGTGCTCGATATGGCAGACGAATTAACTCGAACACTACCACCGACCTTTAGAGCCGAACCGCCTACGCTGTATATCGTATTCTCGGCTCGTTGTAAGTGCGAAACCTCACGCACTTGCGGGGCCAGATCGGTTGCATAACCACCTTGAAAGTTAAAAATTCGTGTTGCTTGTATCTTTTCAGGCACGTCTTATATCTCCACCACAAATCTCACATTCGATACGATACTCGCTTGATGGAATTGGAACATTCAATCGTGTAGGCCATAATATAGATTGGTAGACTTCAGGGAATAGCTCATCCCTTCTACCAAACAGTTGATATGGCACATCGTGGCAGCTACCACATTCCATGTCTGATATAAACTTTAGATGATTATTTTCGTCATGGCATCCTAAAACTTTCAAACTCATTGCCAGTGCTAAAACGCCTCTTTCTGAACGAGTCGGAATTTCCACGACCAAAGTAACTGCGTGGACTAAATCGTGGCCTATCGTGAATTGAACTCGCTACATTATCTGACTGTACACGCTGCATCAGTTCGTTGTATTCTGCCTTGGTTTCCTGCGAGCGTGTATCGTCCTTCCTGTCCCTATACCAATGATATAGAGCATTTAGGACAATTAAATGCCTATAACGTAATGGAATTATAGGCTCATCTGTATCATTTACTAATTGTGCTTGTTCTGTTCCTGACGATGTTACCGCTAAATTGGATGTTATATACTCATAGGGAATAACATAAATATTATCCGGTGGCGGGTGTACTACCACTCTATATCGAGGCGTAGTGTTACTGGAAAAATCAAGCTGAATTATCGTAGCAACCGATGGCCTGCCAATAGTATAATTACCTGGGTATCGCCTACGAAATTCCTGTGGACCAATAAGAGGAATATTGAATTCCTTACTAAAACTGCGTAAGTCTACAGGTCTAAAGAAATCGGATTCTAGGGGATACTCGTCCTCGAAATATGTATAGGAATCGCCCGATAGGTCGGAATCACCCACATATCTATGGGCTAATGTAATACTTGTATCACTACCAACTGCGCTTACAAGGTAGACATCTGTTTCGCCAGCAAATCTAACCTTTCCACCAACACGGGCATTGTTAAATCCCATGCCATCAACGGCTGTGTTCCATGCTGTACTAGAACCAGTTACGGCTGTGCGAGATACTGAAATATCAATCGCTACAGTACCAGTGGTATAGTCATCATGGGTTTCTAGGTAATTACGCCTAATTGCCCACGGAACATAATTCCCTGGTGCAACGTGAATATCGTGAAGCGCAGTATTTAAAAACCTATCAGCCGCATTATTAGTGTCGGTAACGCTGGTAGCTTCACGCAAACGAAATAAAAAATCTCTTCGCAAGTCTGCTAGTGTTGTAACTTGTGTTGCTGCCCCCATTTGTTGTACCTTTCCTAACCACGAATTCCCCTATCAACATAATGTCCACTACTCATTATAGGAGAGCTTGGACGTTTAAGTGAAACCCACGCTTGCGGATTGGTTCCGGCCAACTGGACATACACACCTTTTTTGACTTGCACAGGAAGGTTCTGTCCTGGTGCTAGGTCGTTTGCTACAACATTCCTGACATAAACAACTGGTTCTCTGCTAAACGATATTCCTGTAGATGAATAAACATCAGTATCTAAAATTGTCATTACCGTATCAGTGCCGGTTCCCGTCAGGCTAACACTATCAATCGTGCAAGGACCAACGAAAGCGTTAATGTCACCAGTAACCCAAAATGTATCTACTCCAAATCTTTCCCGTGGATAAACCCTTGCATCATCAGCAATAATCCCACCTAGAAGCATTGTTCCAGTATTTCCAGAAGCAGTTCCACTGACTGCCCCAAAGCGAGCTACCGTAATCGCCCCTTGGTCTAGGGATGCTATTTGTGATCCTACTTGCGCCCCATCAACATAGAAGTCAATCGTGCCATCGTTACTTCCACCATCATCAATTTTTATACTTAACTCGATTTGATGCCATATCCCATTTGACCTGTTAAATGCAATAGAGTTAGTTGAAGTAGTTTCGCCAGCAAAGAATTTGTAGTCATCGCCATCTCTTTCTATTCCAAAAACAACCTCATCAGTGGATGAAGCCCGTAAGGCTAGTACGATAACTTTATTTGTATCACTTAACGTAAAGTTTTCTGCTACTAGAATGGGGAACCAAATATGTAAGCTTGCATCAGCACCAATATCAAGCCCATCATCTTCTTGTATATCAGATGTAGCAGTACCATTTAGCTGAATTCTACAAGCGTGTGAACCCTGCCAAGGGGAAAGCCCGCTACCAGCTAAAGTCTTATAGTCGGGAAAGTCCAACAAGGAACTACCCGAATCGTTTGCACTATTAAAATTACCTCTAGTACCATCATCAAAGTTTTCGTAAAATGTCCAAGGAAAAGCCATTTATAAACCCCCTATACCAGATTAGCGGCGCAAGAGCATATCCTGATAGCAAGCACCACTTATCAGAACATCACCAACCTTTGCCGTTGGCACTATTCCTCTAACCGTATCTAGCGTGCTATTGCTCACGATATGCCTTTCACACTCACTTTCTACTGTCTCGATTGGCATCGTCATATTGGCGGCGCAACCGTTTAAGCTGAATATGCAAAATACGCAAATTAGTAATGTCACCTTCACGGTGAGCCTTGAGTGCAAGTTGTTCAATACGTTTGATTTCACGGTCTAGCTTTGCGCTTTTAGTATTATATTTAGCAATGGCATCCCATATTCGAGTAAATAATGTCGCAACCGGACCAAGCCATCCAAGCATCTAGCAATGTCCTTCTACCTAATCCTTGCTCGCTTTCTCTAATTTATGGCCTAACCCAACTACCCCAAACGCAGCCGCTATAGCATACAATGGGCCAACGATACTCCCATAGCCTAGAAATTCCAGCAACGCTACTACCATTACTATTCCTGCTGAAGTCCAAGTTTTCCATCCCTTCATAGCCTACCCCCTTATGTATCTTGTTGTTTCTGCGCTTCTCTTTTAGCCTTTAGTGCGTCTTGTGCCTTCTTGATATTAACCAGTCTTTTTTCTCTTGCCTCTGGTGACGAAACTCTTTTAGGCTGCGTTGCAGTTGCCCTGTCTACTTGATTCTTGAGGTCATTAATCTCTGCCATTAATTTAGCTACTACATCCTCTTCAGCCTCTACTCTTTCGGCTTGCTTTAATGGCGTATCTACTTTAGTTTCCCCAAAGGTACGTTGCCAATTTTCTGCTGGCACATTGCTAAAGGCAAAATGACCAGGAATCTGTGCGTCTGCCATAAATGTTGTTTCACCTGGACGCATAATTGATGGCCTTAATACTTCAATGTTAGCTAGATCCCTAGCATCAGAATCAGGATTCTGTACTCGCTTTATATTCTTCCACTCAAGTACATAATCTTTATTCGCAGCTTCCCAATTTCGATTCCAATCTACTGCCCCTGGTGGATTACGCCGCATGACTTCCCTTGGAGGCATCTTGTTCGTTATTTTTTCTTCCAAATGCTTTCTACGGGTTTCCAGAGCATCCTTAGTTTCCCCCGATAAATCAGTCGGCGGGGAATAATCCTTTAACTGTCTTTGTAGCATATGGGAACGCCTGGCGAGGGTTCTTCGCCCCTCGTCAGACATTCCACTTTGTACCCATTCAGGTGCGCTTAATCGCCTTTCAATACGACCTAACTCTTCTTCAGCAGACTGCTTCTCGTTTGTTCGTAAATAACGAAAGGCAGGCGTTACTGTTCCGTTCTCTTTGTCAAACTTATTTCTAGTTGCTTTGACTTTGTTTAGTATTACTTCTGCTTCGGTACTACTCATATA
>Ga0114902_1000371_pt1 | contig 26263 bp, 18 predicted proteins | sample MalvireepMed_s12_FD_87291 | JGI IMG/M metagenome (GOLD analysis project Ga0114902, IMG submission 87291) | Marine viral communities from the Global Malaspina Expedition - Malaspina viral metaG DeepMed_s12 | ecosystem: Environmental > Aquatic > Marine > Oceanic | place: Mediterranean Sea... | reverse complement strand
GCGTAAGAGAATCCATGTGGCTGTGGCATGTCGTGTCCTCAATAAGTGCTTGGTGTCAATCTACCGCTGCTCTGGGATGTATGGAATAACAAGCTGTTCCTTTATCTTCTGCGACTTAAGTTGCTCCTCATACATCGTTTTAACTTTTCTATCAAAAATCTGTTTTCGTATATAAGGATGTTGCTGAACGATTCTAATGCCGGTTTCAGCATCAATAAATCTTAACCATCCTGGAACTTCCTCATACTTTCCTTCAGCAGCCTCCTCTGGAGAGGCAATAGTAGACAGCATATAGACGCTTGACATAGCAGAGGCATCTCTAAAAACTCTGGACCAAGGTGAATTAGCGAAAGCCCAGTTCTTAGTTGGGCTCATTGCTATTGTTTCTGTAATACGACCAGACGAAGTTACATCGTGTCTAAGATGAAGCCCAGCCATGTCTTTTATTTGATCTGCAATCCATGGGCTTACACGACCTATACCATCGGCAATCTCAGCAACCAGCTTTCCATCAGATAGATCTCTGAGCGGAATGCCGTAGTGGGCGTGCTTCTCTGTTGCCCGCTCCACCGACATCTTGGCGACAGTATGCATTTGCCCAATGAGGCGAAACTTTGCCTCATCGCCATACACCCCAGCATTGTTCTTATCAAACCAAGTTTTTATACCAGAAAGTTCTCCAAGACCGGTAGTGATCTCAGCGAACGCCTCCATGGGAAGACCAAGACCTTCAATGTACACACCGGGCTTGCCTGGAACTATGTTCCTCCCAGCAATATCAATCTTGGGCAATGGAATTCTTGCATAAGACATCGCATGAGAATCACGCAGAACGAGGTTTCTTTTTAAGTATTCTGGATCTCTTGGGTACATTCCTTCTTCGTATTGAGACGCAGCAGCGGCCTCTGGAAGCTGATACACAAACAGTTGAGCAAACTTAGAATAGAAAGCTGGATTCTTTTGCATCATTTCTAGCTGAAGATGTACATTCTTGTGGCTCCAAGTAAAGAATGTAAATGCGGTTCTTAGCCATGTTTTTTGTACATGTGTCAGATCGTTATAATCAAACAAGAACTTCGCTACATGATCTGCTGCTTCTACATGTGATCTTCCAGCTTTTACATTACCAATGAAGTTGGTAACCCTTGCCTGGTTTTCCACGAACCTGGCTATCCACGAACCAAGACTTTTGGGAACCGCAACCGGCATGCCACCAGTCATAAGCATGGGAACAGCAGTCATAATCACATCTTCAGCAATAGAGAGCGCCTTTACTGCTCTAGATGCAGCCTTCCAGTCCCCATCTATGAAACCCTTAGATACAATCTCTGTAAAAGAGGTTTCAAAAGTATCAAGATCTACATAGTTTCTGTAGGCTGGCGTGACTACGCCAAGCTCTTCAAGAATAGTAATGGCTTCATCTGCTGACCTTGAAACACCATCACCAATGTCTATGCCGTTCTTAAGAAGGTCATCCATTCCGCTGGAATGCCAGCGAAGAGCACGAATAATATCACTCGCCTCTCTCCACACGCTTGGATTCTGCGTAATCTCTACAACGGTAGCCGTGTCTAGAATCTTAGCTAGCCGAGCTTCGCTACCTGGGATGTCATCCAACACGGTAGAGAACGTCTTGGCTGCATTCTCAAGTGAACCGTACTCAGACACAAACGAAGCGGCAGAAGATAGCCTTGCTGCCTTTATCTGAGAATCCGGGTTCATGGCACCAGCAACGCCAAGATCAAGAATATTAGAAAGCTGGTTAGAAAGGTGGTTTCTTGTGTGGAACGCAAGAGACAGGATGGTCAGCCTAACTTTCATAAAGTTGTTGATTGCACCAAGCACCTTTCTGACTGGCCCTATCGCCTTGACCCCTAGACCAAGCACATTCTCCATGTTCACGCGCACTGCTCTAGGAATATAGAGCTTCCAAACCTCTGATCCTTCACCATAAAAGAGAGATAAATCAGAACCGGCAACCTTGAAGTTTACTCCACCAACTTCACCAGTCTGCGAGAGGATGGCATTAAACTCTTTGGCCACATCATCCCATGTGCTTGCAACAGCCCTGGCTTCAGCGGCATCATCAAGATCTGTAAGATCAAGTTTTCTAAACCTCTCATCAAACAGTCTCTTTGGATCAAACAACTCGCCAGCAATTGGAGCTTGAAGGTGCTCACTCCATTGCTTTGCTCGAATGGTCGCAATCCCATTCTCAACCTTTCTGACTCTTTTTAAGATTACGGCGTCTTCAAACCACGTTGCGAAGTAATCGCCTTCCTTCTTCTTGTAATTAAATGCCTCCTTAATCTGGGCAAGCTCGTGCTCCCCAATGCCCGCAGCCTCCCAAGCAGCCTTGTCTTGAGTAAACAGAACGTCTTGTGAGGTGCTAATGTTCTTTCTTTCAAAGAGTGGGACCAGTTGCTGTTCATCCGCAACCTCGGCCACAGTCTTGCCCTGTGCGGCAGACACGCGCTTAATGACGCCACCCCTCATAAGCATGAGAACAAAGTCTTCTGCCGTCAGCGCTCTTGATGCCGCCAGATACCTAGACATAATGACTGGCGGATCAAAGACAAGCTCACCATCTTTTAGGGTATTAACCTCAAGGATTGTTCCCTCTATAAGCCTTCTTTGCTTAAAATCTGTTGCGGTGCTTAACCTTGTGTCCATGGTGTTCATGGGAATAAGGTCAGCCTCCTTGACCCAACCCGCTAGTGTTGCTTCAGCAAAGCTGGCAGAGGCCATAGATTCTCTAGAATTTGGAATATGGGGAACATATTCAATAAGCCCCCACTCCTTCATCATTTCCAGTGGTTCTTTTAGCCACTCTGCGCCACGCTCAAGGTAAGCATCTTCATACTTCTTGATAAGAGCACGTAGCTGAGTAACAGCAAACTGAAGCTCTTCTGGTACTTCACCAAGACGCCTTCCCAAGAAGGATGGAAGACTGTTTGCATACTTACTTTGCCATCTTTGAATCTCTGATGGTGCAGTTGGTGACAACCTTAGTGCCGTGAACGCAACAAACATTGCATCGTCGTCACTAAGTGCGGCAGTCCTTTCTTTGAATGCTGCCCAAAGCTCTTTCTCCCAATCCTCCATGGCTCGATATGGGAGAGTCTTTGTGCCTCCCTTGTCTGTTTTTACCTTCAAAGCCTCTGGGTGACCTGGGTAATAGATCCCGGCAGCGCCGCTCTCTAGGGCTTCTTCAACTGCTTTGCGTTCTGCCTTTAGCGCGTCCTTCTCGCCCTTTGCGTGTGCCCTCACAAACTTCTTCTGAGCCTTTGTGACTACATCAACCGCCTCCTGGCGGGCCTTAGCGGAAGCTGCCAGTTCCTTTCTGGCGGTCTCTACAGCCCAAGTAGCCCTCTGACCCGCTGTCATGCCTAGGCGAGGCCCAAGAGCCTTTAGAGAGTCTAAAATCTGAGCCTTGGTGGCCTTAGGCGGAACAACTATGCCAGCCTTCTCGGCAGCATCTACAAGCTGACCCCTAGTGTTTCTCATATTCCAAGGAACTACTGCTTCAGCAACCTTAGCTTCTGGTGCCCCCGGTAGAAGTGGCTTCAAGGCTGCCGGCTCTGGAACAGTGGGGCTGGTAACCTCTACAACTTTTCTTTTTGGAATATTAAATGCAGCATAACCATCAAGTTTGCTGCCTTTGCCAGAAGTTATTGTAGTCTTTTGACTAACTTCAAGTGGATAGGTGCCAACCTCTGGTTCAGTTGTGAACTTAATCCTACCAAAAATCCTTCTTTGTGGAACAGCCGACTCTGCTGGCTTTGTTGGTAATGCTGGCAACCAACCAAACTCATCTGATTCGGCAATCGTAAATCCTAATCCGCGTTCCGTATCAAGAAGTTCTTCTGGAATCGGTCTTGGTGCTGGACCGTATGGCCTAGGGCCAGCTTCGTCTGTGGAGACAGTCCGAACCATGCCTTTAGCCCGAAAACGCCTGGTCGCCTCAGCGCTGGCTTCAATATCGGTATAGCCAGGAATTGGCTCGTCTCGAACAACAAATCTAATCTGGTCTAAGTAAAGATCTTCGGTGCCCCTAGCCTCAGAAGTGATTTGTTGTGGTTGGGCAATTCTTGTTGCTGGGCCTTCATCAACTACCCGATCCCACCAAGGATTAACCGTCCACGATCCCGTATGACTCCACATGTCTTCGACAAAGGACGGGGTCCCAAGCTTCTCGTCCCACTCTCGAGCCCTCTCTACATTCCATGATGGTCTAGGCCCCAAAGATGACTCGGAATGAACAGAAATGATGCGTACATCACGCGAAACATAATATTCTAATTCTTCTAAAGATGGCGGTCTTGGGTCATACCAAACCCCAGCCCTTTCCATTACCTCTATTGGAACATCATCCATGTGCGGTGGCACATCAACTTTTGGTGCTGGCTTTGCTGGTCCTGCCGGCCTCACAGGTGGGAAGCTAGTTAATAAAACTTCATCTCCAACAATAGAGACACGTCTCTGTGTCTCTGATGTTCCTATCCACGCCTCAACCTCTTTTGCTGCATCCTCATCAATAAATATAGTTTGATCTGGATCTTTCTTTAGGTTCTCATCAACATCGGCAGTCTTTGTTCTTTTTGTCTTACCACCAACAAAATCATAATCACTGCCACTATCAGTCTTAAACTTTATGGTTGGCTCTGCCACCTCTTCAACAGGCACAGCCGTAGGAGCAACAGGCTCCCTGGCTGCCACTGGAAGATCAACAAGCTCCTCCATTTTTGGTTTGTACTTAGCACCGAACCTTTCAGCAAAAGCACGCGCCAATCTCGCTATACCTTCATCTTCATCAACCGGAAGAATCTTACTAACTGCATCATAAATTAGATCTTCTGCCTCCTTTCTGGAGGTAGCAGAGCTAAGAGCATCCTCAATGCGTACAGATAAAAGACCATCTTTAGTAAGAAGACCAAGCTTTTTATCGTATACACCAAGATCATGAAGGTTCTTTAGTATGTAAGAATCTTTTGCTTTACGTGCAGCCGCAGCAGTAAGAATCAAAACGTTTGCTTTTTTATATGCAATTCTTGCTTTTTTGAATGTAGATACATCTACAATCTTTGGATCAAGACCAATAGACCTCATTAGATCTTCAGTATTTTTAAATTTAAGTTCCTTTAATGACTTAGATGCACCCTTTACAAACTCTTCCCAGTTCCCGTCTCCCACTAGGGTCCTGGCATCAAGAAGAGCCTTCTTTGCTTGGTCATCTAAGACACTAGAAACAACACCCTTTAGGTCTGCTAGCTCTAGATTGGCAGAGGCGGCATGAGACAATGCCTCTGTTTCCGCTATAATCTGGTCTCTAAGGGCGTTAACGTTGCGCCTAATGATCTTACCCGCACCAACTTTTCTGGCGGCTTCAAGGGCCTTTCCACCCTTAATTGGCTCCCCAGACACCATCTTGGCTAGAGCAGCAAGAGCCCTCTCGCCATCGTTACCACGAAAGCCCATGTAGTTGGCGGCTTCAGCTAGAACATCGTTTACGTGATCTGGACCAACAATGTTGTGTATAAGCCTTCGTATGTACTCAGCATGAACCTTGTCGTTCCAGGGCTTATCGCTGATGTGCCTAATGTCCTCAAGAATTCGAGACAGCCTCTCTGGAGTAAGCTTATTCAGAAGGTTTATAAAAGAGGTGTTTTGTACCTTCTCGCCAGCAGCAAGAGTCTGAATGGATTCAAGAGACCTTTCCGTATCAAGATCAACCTTCTCAAGCATCCAGTCGATGCCCTTCATGATCTCAACAAACTCTTCGTCACGAGCAGGATCACCACGCATTCTGCGCGCCATCTCTACAAGAGATTGAACAACCTCTTCACGGTCCTTATCAAAGCGAATACTAAACTCTTTGATAAGCTCTTCTATTGAATCAATATAAGACTTACCTGTTGCCGGATTAACAGTCGTAAACTCAGGGTGCTCCTTGAGCCTCCCGAAGGCGGCCTCAGTAATGGTGCCAACCTCAAGCATCACATCATGCGCTGTGTAGTCTGGACTCATCCAGCGCTCTACTTCTGCTTTATCATTTTTAAGTAAGTTTAACTGAGTCCTAAGATCAAAAAGCTTATCTGGATTCTTCTCTCTTTCTATCATCCTTTCATGCTTTATTATATCATTTAATATATCATTATAGAGACTACCGTCCTTAATGGACTCTTTTCTTAAATCAAATGCATATTTTGCCTGCTGTCCTATTAGGCCAATGGACCTCATTATGAAGTCTCTATGGTAGTTTACAGTACGACTATAGTTCATAATCGCGTTTTGATACTTATCCCAAGTATCTGGATCTAGCTTCTTAAGCCTTGCATATTTGTTTATCGCCCAATTCTCATTGGCAGCATAGACAAGAGGATGCCAAAGCCTGGTTCCAATCCATTTGGCTAATAGATCAATAGTTGCATATGAATAGCCCTGTATGGCCACCCCGGCCTCTTGAAGAGCAAGTGCGGTTTTCTCTTGGACTGAAGCAGTTTTAGACCAGTTCTTACCAAGAGCCCTGGCCTCTTCCTTTGCCGCAAGAAGAGACTCTTTACTGAACGGCTTAAAATAGTCATCAATGACTCTAGTGACCGCACCTGGGGTGACCTCATCTAGAAAAGAACCAATGTCACCCTTTTGAAATAAGTAATGTGTTTTCTCACCAACGATAGGAATGTGCCAAGCAAACCTTCCTTTCTCGGTAGCAAGTCCCAACTTAGGTGCATCGCCAGCAGTTACACGAAGAGCGCGCCTAACTGCTTCTGAGCCTTGGTTTAGCCTATCAGACTCATTCAGTAATAGTTTTACTCTATTAGCTATATACTTCTTTGATGCTTTTGCGGATTTGCCAACATGAACGGAGTCTCTTGCAAGCTTATCTAATGCCTTTTGGTATCCCGTGATTGCTGCTTTTGCTGCGGCAGACTGCCTTTTCGTGGTGGCAGAAGCGAACGCTACCTTCTCTGCTTCATAAAGCCTTTGTTGCTCTCTAATAAGAGCCTCTGCTTCAGTCTTATGCGCTGCAAGGGCTTCATCAGATTTCAGCAGATCCTTAAGCCTCTCTGCCTCCTTCTGCTTCTTGCTCGATTGATATGCAAGAGCATCAGCAACACCCTCAAACGATTCTCTGGCTGCGCCCTTCTGAACTTTATTGCCATGAACTAAATGTATTGCAGCGTCCCAGAATCCCCTGTCTGGAACCTTATTCGCACCCTCAGCAACCCTGGCTGCATTGGCTAGAGCACCATCAACAGACCAAACCTTTCCAGCAGACGCTACTACGTGCCCGCCTTTCGCCATACCCAGGAGCCACAGCGGGTCTACAGCAAAGTCAAACGCAAGGCCGTACATCATTCGGCCAGTATCTGTAGATAGATTATTAAAGTGTGCGCTTACATATGGGTTTGTAATGCTATTCGACAAATCCTTTGCTGTTTCTTTTGAGATTGTTGCATCAATCCAATCCTCACCAAGGTGCTGCCCTATTTTTGGGCCGATGCCGTAGTGCTCCCAAGTCTTTGAAGCCCCAACCTCATAGACTTTACCGGTAGCAAAGCTCTCATAGACCTTCTTACCAAAATCTTCGTATAGCTTCTTATCTTCTTCCGTTGGCTCCCAACCCATGCCAGCCACTCGATACTTAAGATCTGCAACAGCTATGGCCTGCTTGGCAATCTGGCCCGCTGCCCACTCGAAGGAATCACCAAATGAGTTCCGTACAGAACCAGGTATGGGAACAGGAATGGATGTTCCTAGCCCCGGAAGGGGAACACTAACAAGCTTGGTTTCTGGATCTTCCCCCTCCTCTGTTGGATCTGGAAGATACTCTGCTGCCTTCTTGGCCATGTATCCATGAAGAAGGCTGCCTCCATAAATAAATGGTTCCAACCAACTAACAAGAGACTGAAACCCACCAGGCTCAAGCTCTTCTCTCATCTCCTCCTGGCTAATGAGGTATGGGTGCCCAGTATGATAGTCAATATAGTCATGCAGTAGTTCGTCTTCATTTGTAGTACCGCTGATAGCCTTACTATAGTCTTTTGCTGCATCTGTGGGCTCATCGTAATGCGTCTCAAGACCACCTGGGCTCGTTGTGGTTACTTGAGGTAGATTGGGGTATCCCCACCCCTCCCCACTAAGATTCTTAGGTACATACTCCTTGCGAATTTGCGGTACAACTTCGCCTGGAGGCTCAAGCGATACCTCTCCAATATCTGCTTCTGTAACGCTCCTAGATGCAGGAGAAGAATCGGTAGCCGGGGCTTCCGTGCCTGGTCTTGGTTCTGCCATTGTTACCCCTGGGTTCCCCTAGCCATAGCTGCAAGACCCCTACCAATAGAGCCCCTTCCCGCCTTTCTTTTTGCTTTTCTAGCTTGTCTCTTTGTTTGTGGAACTGCCTCAACTGCCGGCTCTGTTGGTTCTGCTGGCGCCGCTGTTGCGGCCTCTGGCTCTGCCGGCTCCTCTTTCGCTGGGACATCCCGGTCTGATATTGGGGTTACCCTCCCAGTTGTTTCGTTCTTAAAGTAATAGGTGTCTCCATCTTGGCTAGAGAGCCCGTAAGCACTCAAGATCTCCATTTCAGCCTCTGTCCGCTTGCGGTTCTGAACAGTTCCTTTCCTTCCTCCCTCTGTTGAGGGAGGCGGAAGCCTGTCCAATGCGGCATTCATGCTGGCTAGATGTCTCTCAATGCCGTGTTTTTGTGATAGCTGATCATATCCACCCTTAAATGCTTCAGATACTGTCTGAACCCCACCAAGATTAAGTATTTCTGATATATTATCAAGATCTTTATGGCTTAATGTGCCAGTAGTTGTTGCATCAACAGCGGTATCCTTCATCGCTTGTCTTGCTTCGTCTACTCTCTTTTGTCTGGCCTCTTCTTTTACGTCTTCGCCTGTCTTTAGGCGCTCATCCTTGCGCAAAACCTCTTCAAGATCTTTTTCAAACTCCTCTGTAGAGACCAGTTCAGCCGCAGCAGCAGCCTCTTCTGCCTCCACCTTGGCCTCAACAGCCTCAATATCGGCCATGCTGAAGGGCTCTGGGGCCACATCTGGCTCATCTGGGGCCACATCTGGCTCGGGGGCGGTAGTCGCCTCTGGAACGTCCTCAAGCAACGGCTCCCTCGCAAGGGCAACCTCCCCTGGAGTAAGGACCACTGGAGCATTGGGGTTCTTCTTCCTGAATAGCTCTCTGTTCTTCTTTATCACCCTCTGGTGGTGCTCTTTTACGTGTGGCTGAATCCTAATCCTAGTCGCACGCTCTATTGGGCGTACATAGAACTTCCACTCTTCATCTGAGGAACGCCTAAGTAGCTCGTCTCTAACTTCGTTTAGTGGTGCATCTCCCATCTCTTGTATGGTCGCAAGAGACTCAAACACCATGTACTGACGAACGGGATTTGAGAGATAGACGGCAGCCCTTCTGGCGCTCGTGAACCCCATGGCCGCAACAAGCTTAGGCATACCAGGAATGAGCATCATTTGTGTAATGGCGGCATTCAATGGATCGTGGTCGGCACCAAGCTTTTCTAGCTCTGCGCGAATCATCTCTTCAATTTCGCTCATGTTGTCTGGAGGAATCATTCCCGCTACTCCAGCAGCGGCTTCCTCTGGAGTCATATTTATAAGATCTTCTAGCATAACAAGTGAATCATCCATCTTTTTCATCCACTTAGATGGAATCATGCCAGCATTTAGATGCTCTTTTGCTTCATTTACAAAGTATTGAATCTCATTGGCGGCATGGTTTCTTATTGCTTCCGCCTCTGTTTCTGTTTCAATAATAGCATTTTCTATTTGATTTGAGTCACTAAAGCGCCTAGCGACTTCTCGTGCAACACGTTCCTCATCAACACCTGCCGATTCAGCACCAAAATCGTTTTTAATAGATCGAACCGCCACTAGCGCATTGGTATATACGGTGTCGTTAATTGATATACCTGTACTGTGAACAACCCTTGCACTGCTACCCCTAGTGGACTTCATCAAGTGCTGAGCTTGTGGAGACAGGGGATTGATAAAATTATTTACCGCATTAGCAATAATTAAATCTTCTGCTTTCTTTGTCCCCCCCGCAGACTTCAGGGCTCTAGAAAACTCTTTTTTATGCGTATTCATAAAATTATTAGAGAAGTCATTGTTCTTCTGAAACACAGCTTCTTTAAAACTATCAGCACCCTCGTGTGGCGTGCCGGCAGCATCGGCAACCCACTGCGTGGTTACTGGCCCCAACTGAGCGAGAATATCAGCGCCAACTTTTTCAGACATGGCTTTAGAACGAATAGAGTCTGCAACCGCACTAGTTAGCACCCCTAGTGTGCCTGCATACGTGGCTGCAAGCTGGGCCTGACTGTCGATAATCTCCCTTCCAAGACGGATGTAGGCCAGCTTCTGGTCGTCCCTTTTCTTTTGAAGCTCCTGGAGTTGACCAATAAGACTCGCCCTTATTTTTTGCTCTGTTTCAGGATCTAAACCAGATCGCCATGGTCCATACCTACCCGTAAGATAGTCAGCCGTGTACTGAAGCGGACCTACTCCTGGAACATACTGTGGGTTTGTTTGAGCCATGTTGTATTCCTACATGTTGTTTTAAACAATATCTACCCTGCGGAGAGGGCGCCGGATTGGGCAGCCGCATCAGCCAAAGCCTTCTGTGTCTTCCAATCCCCGTGTGCTTTTGTAAGTGTTTCAATTGCCTCAGCATCAAAGATCTTGGACTCCTGGCCAAGCACCCTTCCAGATGCATCAGTCGTAGTTCCAGAAGCAGCGCCAGCCGCAGCCGTGCGACGATCACGTTGAGCCTGAGCAAGAGCCTGTACTCCAGCAAGATAGCTTTTTCCAAGCTCCTGGCCCGCAGCAATGTCTTCTTTCCTAATGTCAGAGCCAACCTGGCGTCCCTGCGCTGCCGATGTCTTATAGATGTCCCCCAAGGCTGTTGTGGGCTGCCCACTGGCTGCTGCCCCCCGAGCCGCCGCCGCCGTCGCCTCAGCAGAAGAGGCGGCAATCTGTGCCTGTGCTGCCGCCCGCCTATCAAGCTCTTCCTGGGGAGTCAGACCGCCCTCGGCAGAGAATGCACGGGCCTTCATGCCCATCACGCCCTCTTCAAACTCCTTTTCCGCCCTCGTTTTCTTGAGAGCGAACCCAACCTGAGCAGCCCTAGCTGCGGTCTGGATGATCATTGCTATTAGTGCCGAATTCATAACTTTCTCCTTTACCTGTATATCAAGTCAACGAATAGCAAGTATCCAAACACCACCAGTTGGAATGATAAGCTTCGCTCCACCCTGGTTCTCCGACCCAACACCAGCATAGAACGAAGTCTTTACTGTATGGTATCCCTTAGATGTATTAGAACTACTTTTTATATTGTCTAATGCACCAACTTTAGACACAAACCTATACCTGTGCTCTTCAGAATAGTCGTGGTTGCTATCTACGGTTGCTGACGACACCCAATAATCTTCTGCTGTTGTAGTATATCTAGCATCACCTGGAGACAAACTATTTACCTTTGATGGTGGAACCTTTCCGTAGAGACCAGATTCTTGTCCGTCATCAAAGTATATTTTGTACTCCCAATACTCTGTATGGGGCTTGTTTGTCCCCCCATTCGCTTCTGCATTGCTTGTTGCGTTTGTCCACTCAACAGCATCCTGCTTAAAGAACGCCTGTATGCCAAACATGATGTACTTTGCATCAAAGGGCAGCCAGATATTAGCAGAAAGGCCGGCGGATATAATCCTAAGCGCTGTATTCGGGTCCTTGCTTACCTGCTCAGCATACATAAACTCATTGCGATCAAATCCAATATAGTAACCAACAGCAAATGATCCTATCTGACAAGCATACGGCTCAATAGTTCCGTCACCATCACCATAGTTTTCTGTGTCTAGACGACCATTTAATACTTCAAAAGTCTCGTTAGTACCTGGATTAAATATAGACTTATTGTAAAACTCTTCTGCCGTTACATTGATAGCAGAAAGCGAAAGAGATGGGATGTCCGGCATAAATCACCTATGTCTGAATTCCACTGGTTCTAAGAACAAATGCGCCAATGGTCCCGTTGGTAACCTCAAACACCTCTCCAGAGAACGCTGCACCTTCAGCCTGAATCATTACACCATGGACACGAATCTTAGCCAGCGTCCAATCCCCGCTGTATCCAAACGTCGTTCCATTAAATGCAGACGCAATCGTAATGGTCTCTTCAAGATCTCGTCCATAGTTACCGCTGCTGTCCTCAAGACGTACACATCCCACATCAACAGCATCTAATACTGGTGTTTCGTCACCAAGAGCCGGTAACCAACCACTTCTTATGGTCTTATTTAGACCAAGCCACATCTGATGACCGTCCGTTGTTTGTGTAGTTTTGCGAATCCTACAGCATAAGAATGCAAATACAACATCATCTTCTTTTAAGAACCAGCCATCATTTAGCTCTAGTTCATCAACAAAATACGGATTGCTTCCACTTGAAGTCTGAAGCTCGTCCCATGTGTTCGGAGCCGTATCGCTAAATGTTGTCACCGTTTGATCTGCCAGCGACTTAACGTCACAGGGTTGTGTGACATTAACGATCCCACGCATATGAAATGCAGACGTATCGTTTGACCTTGCAATCAAAGATGGAAGCTGTTCAATGTTGAATGTTCCCCTTCCAAGGTTGACCGATGGAACAGCATTGATCACAGAGCGAACCTGCTCATGCATATTTTCAATAGATGCTTTCGTTATTATTGTTCCAGAATCTGGTTTATCAATAGGCATTACGACCCCAGCTTTCCACCCATAGCAAGCCTAATAACGGTCATTGACCTTTGGCATATAGCCACCCCATCAATGGGACCATTATCAAGATATTTTTGTTCTAAGAATTGGTTCTCGATTGCGCTCGATTGTGAAGCAGATGCTGTAATAGAGTGGTCACCAGCCGACAGCATGTCACAAGAGAATACTGCCGATCTTATTGCTGAATCAGAGATTCCCTGTCCCCTGTATTGACTGTCTACGCCGGTAGAGTATGGGCCGGTTCCAGGTATGCGGCCTCCGTCTACTTCAATGCGAATCTGAACCCTTGGCGTGACACCAGTGTCCCAATACTCGTAGGTTGTCACCCAATCCCTCTGCCACCTAATGTATTGAAATGAGAAACAAGAAAGGACAAGCTCTGGGTATTCAGATGTCCAACTAACAGAAACATCCCCACCCCCAACCTCATTAAACCCCCTATTGTATGGGATCAACCATGTGTTTGCGTTCTTGTTCAGATCATGATCTGTTGAGTCCGCAGCTAGCGTGCCGCTGTCTGCCGCCAAGAGTTGCTCACCATACGATGTAGGCTGAAAGCTTGCATTAACCCTCTTCACATGCACATTACAGAGCTTAGATGCATCAAGCTTATCAAGAGAATCAACAGATCCTGTAGTCCACTGATAATGAGTTGTAGCAGAAGCGGTTCTAAGAGCTTCTTGAAACTCGTCACCAATCACATCTGGATCAATGACCTCCTTGCTGAATACACCAAATGGAAAGAACATGAACATTAGCTACTTGGTGTCCTACTTCCAGGAAGTGAGGTTTGAGGACCAAAGGCGTCGATAGTATACAGCGCCATTGGATCTGAGGACTCCAGCTTCACACTGAAGACCTCATGCGATGGAACATCAATAGCAATACGATTGCTGTATGGCCTTCTAGCTCTATATACCCCAACATCATATGCCGCTGGGGTTGTTGTTACCGCATAGTAGGCAATGTCAGAGTTTTCTGGATGAGCAAGAGTAATAGACTCTGTGTTGATAGCTACGTCTGCATCCCAATCTTGGTACGTTGTTACTGTTGCAGACGCCTCACACCTCTCTTCCATAAGGAAGATTAGGTCTGATGCCCTGTGCGAAGCATGAAGCTCTGGCCCAAGCCCACCAAAAGATCGCCACCCAGTAGTGTATGAGGCGGTTGGGTTTGGCGCGTAATACCCTGGGTACCCACGACCATATACATAGATGTTTGGCCTAGTGTCGTAGGTGCCGCCAGCAATGACGACCCCACTACTTGGGGTGACCGCAGCACAGTTGAACTTTAGGTCTTCTCTAAGCCTCCAGCCCTGCACCCGATAGTCAAATATAAATTGCATATTGGGCTCTGTTTGATCATCTACTGGAAGAACAAAAACAGCCTCCCCAACACGATAATCAACAAATGATATACCCATGTGTGCGTAAGTGGGGTTTACCCTACTAAGGCGCTTCTGGATGGGGGTTCCAATGTCAGAAACTTTTCCATCTGTATCCATCCTCCAGAACGTCTTAGCCCCATACCAGATCACAGATCCGTCAGGAACAGCCTGAACAAGCGAGGGACCAGCACACCCAGCGTTTGAGTGCAGCGTTCCAATGTGCCAGTTTGGATACTCACCAGATAAGAAGTGTGTTGATCCTTCTTTGAAGATGAGCAAAGCAGAAGACTGCTCGGCATAGGCTAGTCTAGTTGTGATAGCCGCAGTGATTGGCCCCGTAGCTGGAAAGACCTCTCTCCAGTGACCTTCCATCATGCTTTCAGGGGTTGGGCCACTAAGGTTTTCCTGCTCGCTCCACCATATTCTTGATGGATTGCCATCAGTACGCATCATAAACATGCTTCCACTGAAGGACTTCATAAAGTAGAAACCCGAAGGAACAACATCTCTGTTTATCCAAACAGATCCAAGCTCTTCATCTGGAATATCATCAATATATTCTAGCGTCTGATTGTTGGGAATTCGGTGCAAAAACCTTGGTAATCCCTCATCTGTTGAGGGAAGCCTTTCAAGATTCATTGTGCGAAGAATGATTCTTGCCTTTGTTCCTACCGGTCCAACCGGAATGTTGTACAGCCTGAACCTACGGCGAAGCCTATCCGGCCTAGGATCTTCAATATCTGTCTCTACATCCATTCTCATTGTTGGCTGATCACCTCTTGGTGAGGTGGACGAGTACGCCCCGTCTGGGCCTTCAAAGACAACATGATAAGCCCACTTTCCTGAATCTATACCACCAACAATAGTAAGTGGTAGATCCACTACGGGGGTAGCGGTAATGTCTTCAGTAGATAGGGTCCAATTTGGTTCAATGGTCCCAATACGACCGGCCTTGCTGAACCCAGCAGCATTTGGGCTTGTGCCAGACCTTGATGGTCCCTCTGCGTCTGTTGCAGATGGTGCGTTTCTATACCCAAAGCTACGAAGCCTGGTCTGATCCCACACCCATGCCCCACCACCATCACAGAAGGTGAAGTAGATCCTATCTCCAACCCTCTCAAACTGAGGAGGGTATGCAATAAGTCCCTGTGGAACTACTGTTTCTTTAGTATTGTCAGACCTATAGTAATACTGTTGGTCATAAATATTATCAGTAGTGCTTGTTGTATTGCTGTTCCATGGCTGAAACCTAAATACACCAGCGGTAGATAGTATCAAAAGCTCTGGTACTGACCCACCAACCTTACATGTAAATAGGCCAATAACTTTACCATCCTTACCATTGATATAGTTAAGTCCACCGTATGTGGTCCCACTAAGCTCATAGAAAGAATCATTATCCATCAATGGCATGATTCTAAAGGTGCTGTCTAAAAGACCCCTTTCGTCCAGCCTAAAGTTAATAATCTCAAGAGCAGTAGACCCATCTGTAAGTGGGTCTTCACTCATCACCTTGGCTGCGCCTACGGTTAGCCCCTTGTACTTAGGCCAAGTCATTAAGTGCTCTCTTCAACTGGATAATCAGCAATACCAAACCTTGGACTGGAACCTAATCCATCTCCAAATGATGGGCTGTCGTGCCCAGAAAAGCTGTAGATCCTCTTCAGCCTAGCTAGCTCATTCATGTACGAGGTGTAGTACAGGGTCTTCCGGTTCATGTCCCCATCACGATCACCCAGCAAATACGACGCTGAAAGCTCCGTGAGCGCTTCGAAGCACTCAGGTGGTAGTCGTGGTGCGTCGGTGTCATACAAGAGCACAGGGGGCCTTCTAACGACATTCATAAGAATGTTGTAGGCGCTGTCTGGGATTCTATCGAACCGAAGGTGGAAGTGACCGTGAAGATCTTTGATCGTTGTCCTGCGATCTACAGGATCAAGGTCACCACGGTCATATACAGTAGTCGTGGACCCATCTATGACCTTCCACAGATAGTAGATCTCATCCTTCTCAACATCCGGGTACACAGAACCAGTACCACTCGATACAGTTTCATCAATCTCGTGCCTAGCCCTAAAGATCCACTTCTCATATCCAGAGCTTGTATTTGATACTTCTCCAGAATCTTTATTGTTCATGTAGATGTAATCAATGTTTGGCGTGGAGATGGTAATCGCCCCGCCACCCCAAGTAGTAGAGATTTGAGACGATGCTGGAGAGCTAGCACTCATGTACCTCGCTTGCTTCACACCCCTAAACGTCTGGATGTTCTGCCTACCCCAAACATGAACCACCTTGTACGAAAAGGTACCAGCAACACCATAGTCCGTCTGCTCTGCTCCAGATGAATCGTACCCCCACATATAGACAACTGGTGCAGCTACAGCTTGCTGTGTAGCAAGAGAGACCTGCGGTGTGTAATGAGGAGGATCTAATACGAAGTAATCACCTCTTGCGTACTTCTGTGGCCTACCTGTAGACCTCCACCCATACCCAATCTTCCAACGATCCAACTCCTCTGGAAACATTGTTTCCAACATCTCCCTAGGATTTGTCTCTGGATTGATGATTATGTTGCGAATCTTTTGTACATCTGCTGGGTATGGATACTCATATGCATAGATTCTGTATGTAAGACCAGTATCTGTTGTATTGATCCATGGTCTATCAATGACAATATAGTCTGCCGCTGTCGTTTCTCCAGTAGGCGTAAAACTCAGAACTACCTTTTGAATCCTACGAAGAATGTAGGAATCTCCTCTCTTTACCTCTAGCCAAAGACCATCAAGAGTACCGTCATCTGTAAGCGTTCCAGCAGAAAGGTTTACCTTAAATGCCCTCACATCATTAGCAACAATATCTAAGGTTCCTGTTTCTCTAGCCACAATCATTGGGAATCGAAGTTCTTCTCTTAGTAGAGCTTCAGGCATGTCTCCCCACAAGTGCCGAAGCGCATAGTTGATTGCGCTATTCAGCCTTGTAGTCCCAGACGCCCCCCTCTCTGGATACCCAGTCTTGACCCTAATCGCTTCTCTAAGATCAGAAAGATTCATTTCAACCCCATAAACAAGTAGCCCCCCAGTGCATACTACACCGAGGGGCTACTAGAGCGGGGCTAGTAGCCCCTAATAGTGTCTAAAGCAGGCCAGACAGTCTGATTGCTCCGGGTGTCGCAGAACCAAGGGCAGATGGGAAGTAACCAATAATGGACTCCTCAACGTCACCGAAGTCTGTGTCATCAACTTCACCTGAACCACTGGCACCCTTGGTGACAGCAGCGGCTAACTCAGCAACAGATGCGTTTGTCTTGACCACACAAATCCCAGAACAGCAAACCCAACCGTAGCTTCCGCTGGCAATGGCGTTCTGGGCCACACCAGCAACCTGGACAGAAGGAACAAAGTTGGAATCTACCTCAATCGCTGCGCCAGTAATGCCAGCTTGCCATTCAACTACTCGATTGGCGGCAATCGCAGCACCAGCCTTCACCAGCCGGTACATCTGGAACCCATAAGTGGGGTCAAGATATGACCGAACCTCCCCAACTTTTCCTGGGGCCTCGGTGCTCGTTTGGGTTGGGGAGTCTAGATAAACTCGGGAATCAATGGGCATTTCAATACTCCTACTTATACGGTGTCAGACGTACAGCCGTTAGCCATGAGGTTGGGAACAGCGAACTGAATCTCGAGAAGGATGTATGCAATGTCCGCATCTGTGTTCGATGTCTCCAAGTGATCAGAGAACTTCGTAACGCGGAAGTCGTTGTTTGCATTCACCCAATACTCGATAGCATTCGGGTTCAGGAAGTACGCATGGTTCTGGAATGTTCCACCAGAATCAATGGCAGCATCCGTCATCCAACGGTTTGCAAAGTATTGAACACCATTGGCTACATGGACAGTCGGATGGGCTCGACCCTTCTCCAAGTCATCCACAGTGTAAACAATGGCTCCAGCAGTTGCTCCACCGGGGTAGGCACGAAGCTCCTCACCCAATGCAACGTGGTCCGAGATGGACACGACGCCAAGGGAGATGCCCTCTTCATCCTCTGCATAAGTATCAGCAGTGATCTTGATCTCTTCTGCCGTCTGCATGAAGTCAGTACCAAAACCAGTGTGTACGGCGTACTGGTTAAACCAGTTGTCCACAAAGTCAGTGGTATCGTTCACACGAGTCTCACCAAGATAGGCGATAGTGGCGGAAGCTTGATCGGCTGGAGTCTGGAACCGAAGGGCACCATTCTCAAAACCAGTAGAGGAAAGACCCGTTGTGTTTCCATTCAGGGTACCAAGACCACTTAGAGTGGTGATGTTTCCAATATAAAGCTGGCGAACTACATCGTTCTTCAAGCTCTGCATCGCAGCATTCGTCATGTCCTGAATGAAGCGCTTTACGTCTTCCTTGTTGGACTGACGATCCCGATCAATGTGCGGAAGGATGATGGGCTTAATGTACTTGGCCCAATCTCCCGACATGGAGGATAGTGTCTCCTTCTTGTTCAGCGGGACGCTGATGTTGGATGCATCAATCTGCGTCACATCCGAGTGACCGCTCTTGACGCGAACAACGCGAACGTTGGTGCCTCCAGAGCGCTTCACCTGGTTACGCGATTGAAGGCGAGAAAGAAGAGGATCTCTATTATAAAAAGAGAGAACGCTTTTCTTTACAACGTCAGGGACGGTTCGTGTTGCGTATTCTAGCAAAGCCATGTCGGCATCTCCAGCTAACTATTCAAGAAGGTAATCGTAACGACCAAGCACTTCACCCCATTCCATCTCGTCAACGCTGCGTACAGGCTGACCATGAGCAACATGTCCATCTGCTACTACCGCTTGCTTGGTCGCTACGGGATTAGGTTGCTTTTGCTCCAGCTTTGGCTCTGGAATGGTAGCAGCAGAAAGTGAATCCAATTTAATACCTGCACGATACAAGGAATACTTATATGCGTCTTCCATTCTATCTACAAGTGTTTCGCCCTGAAACCTTTCATAAATATGCTCGAGTTGCCCAGCGAACTCATCTCTTGCATTTTGTGGAAGGTTATCAATCTCAGGATGGGCAGCATTAAATGCTCGCCATGACGCAGACACGACGTCTTTAGTCATCTCGTCAATAGTAACTTGCTGTGTTTCTAACTTAGAAACTAGAGGTTTGATATCCTCTGAAGATCGAATGGAATCCATGAGTTCATGGAACTCACTTCTTGCAGATTCAAATCTATTCTTTTCTTCTTGAAGCTCTGAAACATAGTTGGATGCAAGATCAAGAATAGGCTGCACATAGGGGCGCGATTCTTCTGGAATGGAATCAATAGATACATCATCAAACGATGAGAACTCTATTTTTTGTTCTTCTTGTGCCTCCTGTCCTTGATCAGAAGCAGGCTGCTCAGCTTCAGGAACAATACTTGAGTCGCCACTCGAAGACTCAATCTGCTCTGTTGTTTCAACCGTTTCCGGCGCAAGCTCGCTAAGTTCCGGGGATGATTCCTGGTCCTGCTGCTGGGGTTGTTCCGGGGACTCCTCCTGGTGCTGCGACTGGAGGCCCTCCAACAGCTTCTGCTGGAGGTCCGCCTTGGACTGCTCCTCCTGCTCCTGGGGCTCCTGGGATTGCTGGGAGGGCAATGATTCCTGTTGCGATTCCATTTAAAAACTCCACTAAATCATCTTCGTTTTGTAGATTATAAACACCAGGACTTATCGCATCTGCCAAAAGAACAAGCAGTTCCATAAACTCTGGGGACATTTCTGCTACAGGACCAGGAAGGATTCCGGCAGCCATTAGCGCATCCGAAGCCTTTTGTATCAACTCTGGGGTAACTAAACTAAGTTCTGCGCCCTGTGCGGGCGGCGCCCCGGCACCCATTGGCGCACCGGTACCGATTCCAAGATCAACACCCTGTTGTTGAAGAGCAAGATTCACATCATCTGTTGCCTGAAGAACTAGCTTTTCTAGTTCCTCCAGAGGCATGTTTTGAAGCTCTTCGTCAGACGGGATCTGGAGTGTTCCCGCAGTTGGTGCCCCCGGCAAGTTGGGCATCGGTGGGGTCACAGGCATCTGAAATCTCCTTCCAGCGATTATATTGTGTATTCGTCCAACCGGTAGCGTCTTTCATCTCTTGTTTGTAGATATGATCTGCTACGGCTTCACGACCATCTTGTTCTGCAACACGGTCAAGTTCAAGCGCTTCCTGCTTCATATCATCAACAGATGAACGATACTTTACGGAGTTTGGGTCTGTTCTTACAAAACTATTCTCTTCTTCAAACTTCTTAATATCTTTGTATGTTCTTACTTCTTGTCCGCGCATCATCCCAGAAGTGCCATAGATAGCCTTTGAATAGTCTTCAAGGCCAGACCAAATAGGGCCGACAGGATTGAAGCTATAAACACCACTGCGAGTGGAACTGCTACCACAGCTACAAGCAATACTGTCCGGTATAGATTCAGATCCAAGGTACAAGTGCTCCTTTGAAGAACCACATCCAGAGCAAACATAATCAAAGATTGGCATGAAGCAATCCGCTAGTAGTTTTCATTCTCATTGCCAGGATTGTTTCCTGGGTTCTCATCCGTATTTTCTCCACTAATAGCCCTATTCAAATCTTTGCTGATTTCAATAAGGCCAGCTTCTTCAAGCGTTCTTAGTGTACTGACATCCATAGTAGACATATCTACTTTGCCCACCGTGATCGTATCGCCACCAGAATTATGCTTTTCCGGTGGCATCTCTCCACCGTACTTGGTGCCCTGCGCAGAATAGATTTCATCTGCAAACTCTTCGTCGTTCACCATCTTTTCTGCGAACTCCTCGACGGTCATATCGTCTAAGACGCCCTTAGGAGCCATAAGCTCCAACTCATCCATGGCGTCTTCATCACCGTCTAGGGCTTTCTCTGCTAGTCTAATGAGCTTAGGCATCGTTCATCCAAGTTTACAGTTTAACGTTTGTCAACCTTCCGGGATAACCCCAGGAGGAAGTCCGATATTGGGTGGAAGTGGAAGCCCTACCTGCCCTGGACCCGCAGCCCCAGGCGATAACTCTTCTTGTTGTGCTGCCGCCTGTTCTTGAACAGCCTCTTCTTCTGTCTTTACCAAGGATGGTCTGAACCCAAAAGCATCTACAATTTCTTTTGCAAGCTCTCTTTGGTTCATGGCTTCTCCAAGTGGAGATGGGCTCGAAAGTGGGGCAAGGAGGTTTGTAAGAGAGTCCCTTCGTGCGATCTTGTCTTCCATAAGTGGAGAGAATGGAAGAAGTCTGAACGAAGGAGACACCTCAAGCAGGTCCTTCTGAAGCATTAAACTATTTGGTTCCGCCTGGGTAATCGACGCGATTGCTTCGACATTGATTCCAGAAGCTTCTGGATTTCTTAACGCCCACTTAGTTGTAGCCAATGCTTTTCGGAACATGCTTGTCACAACGCGAACAACCTTCCTTGCCCTAATGTTTAGGCGACCTTCAATGGCGCCACGAATCATATTCGCTTCTGCTGCGGTACGAATGTTCTTTACTTGACCATGCTGATAGTCAGCCATTCCAGGCAACCAACGAATAGACTCGATGCCCTGGTTTAGATGCGTATTAAAATCAAATGTAGTCGGCATCTCTGGTGAGACCCACACATGCTGATCAATGGTTCCGTCTGGCGGGCCCTCAACAAGCACGGGCTCCCAAGATCTTGCGTTCTTCCACCGTTCAAACTCTTCGTCAGACCTGAATAGCTTGCGGTCTACCAGCATACGACGGGGAAGACGGGCCACAATCTCACGACGAGCAGAAACAAGCTCATTGATGTCCCTCTGGATTGGAGCAATCAAACTTACATCAGAGATGCCACGAATACGACCAACACCAGGATGGAAGATGAGCGCATCGTATGGTCGCTCATAAGGCATGTCTGCTTCCATGAGAAGCTGAGCCGTATCTGGATGCAGGTGGTATAGCTTTTTCTTTCTAAAGTCCCAAAACTCTATAAGAGAAACATACTCTTTTAGTCCCTTCTCCCTAAGCTCAACTTCTTGCTCGAGAGGCATCCTAGTATCAATGATTGAACTAGGGTAGGTATCTGCCGGAATAGCCTTCTTTGGTCTATCGTAGACGCCGCTTTCAATCCTGCCCCTGAAATCGTCATAATGTAGAACGAATCTCTCGAATGACCAGCCAACATCAGCGACCCGTTTGGCGCTTGGATCGAAATGTACTTCCCACGGTAGTTTGGTTCGCCAAATCGGCCTACCCAGATTGGCAGACCAGGACACCTTAACGACAGATTGGTCGAACAGAAGCGCATGAAGAACAAGCTCTTGAATGACAGTATCTAGTTCATCTTCTTCTGCGAACCAGTTCAATACAGAAGCAATCCTGCGTCCAGCAAAGGTTGGATCGTTCTCTTTTTCCGGCACATCTGTGGCGCCTTGGCGCTGATCAAGGGCTTCAACTTGTGGAAGATCCATTGCCAATGCTGAAACAATGGTGTCCACAATAGGAAAGATCTCATTCTGAACAGCGTTATACCCACGAGAATCGGCAGCCTTAATGGAGATTCCATCCCCATCCCAGAACCTTCCTCTATAGTAAGAAAGGTTACGAATTACTTCGTCTGCACGGTGCTTTTGGTACCACTCTTCTGTTTGGAGAACTAGCCCAACCATTCTTTGGATGGACTTGTGCTCAGCCTTGGGTCCTGCATGTAGATCTGTGTGGGCATTCATATGTGCTTACCCCATGGGGTGTCCCATTCATTGATAGATGCGCGGTCAATCCTATCAAGAAGTCTTCGCCAGGCTTCATTTTCTATCTGTTTTGGGGACATGTTTTTCTTATGGTGCTGGGCACCTATCTCATTACGCCACGCCCAAGCAATACCAGCCACAGCGGCAGCAAGATCATAGTGCCCGCCAGACACGTCTCTAGAGAGCTTGTCCCACTGGCCCCGATAGTTCAGGAGTTGCCGAAGGCAGCGAACTGAGTGGATTGTGATTGAGCCATCATCTATGAGTTCTTGTAGGTATCCAACTGCTTGTGCTTTTGTCTTTGAGTTGGAGTACCAGCCTGGAATGCGTTGCTTCCCACCAGAACCATATCCAGATGCTTTCCTGTGGTAGACGTTTCGATATCCCATAGCAACCACATGAGATAAAACCGCTTCACCTACACCGTTGGCTTCGATGTATATGCGGGCATTATTGTATTGCTTAGCCCACTCAATGATCCTTCTTGCCATACGGAAGGCTTCTGCATGCCCTAGATATTCGGCCACTTGCGAGCAACCATCGACATCGAATATCTCGACGCCAAACATGTCTCTTTTGGCCCATGATCCAGCAGGATCTACAAAGATTATGTATCTGCTATTGGGCATTGGCTTCTTAAACACAACCCATTCATCTGTCTCGACATTCAATCCTGTGCCTCTGTCGAGAAGATCTAATATCTCCATGAGTCTCTTTGCGTTGTATACAGCGTCACCAGCCAGAATCCAGCAGTCTAGTTCATTTACTGGATACTCTGCTCGAAACTTCATTAGGTCGTTTCGGCACTTTTCTAATCCAACTGTCTGCATCCAATAGGCAGAGTCTTCTGGGATCTTGTGCTGATCCATATAGTCACGCACATCTAGTCGAGGCTTCCACCTTGGTGGTGGCTGTACTTTGTATTCCTGAACAATGGTCCAAGGAATGAACACCTTCATCCACTTGCTGTCTGGCGCCTCAGAGTCTGTACACACAAGGTGTAGCTGGTCGCCGTGGTGGCGTGGTGTTGATTCAGCAATGACAAAGCCACCGTCTCCGGGAACAGCGTTGAGCGCTGCTGTCCAGGCTTCTGGCCCACCGTTTTCAGACCATGCGGATATCTCTGTGGCTAGCAATACCTGAACAGTCTCACCGCGAAGCGGTTCGTCATCTTTTACAGAGGCAATAGTCATACGGCTATCAATCTCTGGGAACTCCAGACTTCTCTTGAGTCCTGGAGTCTTCTTTGGCCTAATCTCATCGGGCATATAGCGATGGAATCGCACTGCTACAGATGAGAGATATTGGCTCTGAACTTTCTTGTGGGCGAGGATGCCTACTCTGCATCCTGTTCTGAACGCTGCGTGCTGTACACCAACGCCGGTAAAGAACGTTGAGCTACCTTCCTGACGCGGCTTTACGTGTACAAGCCACTTTCCCTCTTTGTAGCAACGCATAACGGCTGCGGATAGGATCTTTTGCTGATCCCAAAGATGGAATGGTTCTATGGATCCGCTCTTAGTGCGAACCCTTGTCATAGGTAGAAAGGCTTCTGGGTTCCAGAAGTCTTTGTGGTCTGGGTATACAATCACCCCGACTTGCCGCCTCTAAGGATCCCGAAGGGACCGTGGCTGGTAAGCTCTTGTGCCGGTTCGTTCTTCTTTGCTGCCGGGTTCTTCAGCTTTGCATACTTGCTCTTGTCGGAAATGGTCTGACGAGCAATGGTTAGCAGGCTTCCGATAGTAGACACGTCTCCCTTATCGAGTATTCCACTATTGAACTGCTCAAGGGTGTCCTCAACTGTATGAAGAATCCCATCAAAGGTCTTCAAGGAGAATCGTGGGTCTGGTTGCTTTCTATCTTTCGACATGATCTATAGCCTCGATGATTACGTCAGGCGTTAGTCCTGACTCTGGAAGGGCTCCGCACAATGCGGTAATGAACTTTTTGTTTGTCTTAAGGTCTCTGATTGCTCTCTTTACTGAAGCATGAACTGCTTGTCTAGAGCAACCTTCCTCATGTCCTATCACCTCAAGCTTCATTCCTCTTAGCACTTTCTCTAGCCTTCGTGCTTGTACTTTAGATACCTCTTGGTAAAGTACCCTACGAACGTCGGAGTCCATAGTACCCCCGGCACTAATAAGATCAGATATCATTGGTTGTCTTGAGCAAAGCCACTCTAGAACAGAGTTCAATGAGCTTCCTGCACGGGGCGTAATGGATATCTCCATAAAACGATGCTCTCCACCTCTAGACAGTGCCATAGAGATTGCGTTCCTTACGAAGTCTGAGCGTTTTACGCCGGCATTATCTGCCGCATCTATCAGTGCGTTATACTGTCGTTCGGTTATTCGAGTAGCAACCAATTTGTCTTTAGACATAAAAAACTAATATCATGGAGTTCTACAATGCCCCGCACTTCCTCTAAGAAGCCAGCAAAGAGTACAACCGAAACTGCCGTAGTCTCAGCGCCCGTGGCCCCTAAGCGCGGTCCTGGTCGCCCCCCTAAGGCCAAGTCGTTTCCGCTTAGTGTTTATAGCTGCGACCAAGAGGTTGTCCTTGATTTTCCTGACGAGGCTTCTCGGGCTAACGCAATCAATCAAGTTTCAAAGCGCTGCCCTCGTGGCCTTGATGCACGTATCTCTGTGGGTGGAAGCACCTACCACTTCGTTCGCGTTGATTACATGAAGTACTAGGCGGAGTGCTCTCAATGAGCTTCTAGGGGGCCTAGAATCCATTCTGAGGCGCCGGTAGGGGTCAGGGTGGCTTCACCCCAGGACGAGCGTACCTAGGCTGAACTCTCATTAGTTTATCGTACCAATCCTCACTATCAACGTACTTAAGAAGCTTTTGAAGGCTCACTCTTGCGTCATCGAAGCGCCACTCGCCAAAAGCAATCGCCGCGTCATTCGCAAGCATCTGAACTTCATTGTAAACAGGAAGCGTTCTGTGCGCGTCTGCATACTCTTGCCCTAAGCGACGCATCTCTTCCCTAGCTTGATCAAGAGTTAGCCCACTTTCCTTTATTTGACCTAGGTTTTCCCTAAGCTGCATCTCAATGGAATCTTCCATTAGGTGGATATCACTGATGGCACTATGAATCTTTGGCTTCAACCATGCTTCGGGGGCGTGGTGAGACGCCTTCCTTGACATTCTGGTGATAACGTCACCAACATTCTCTGCGGCACCATTATAGGCTGGCGAAAATTGGTTGCTTCTTTGTAGCTTAAGCATTGTCTCTTCCGGCAGGCCACGCTGTGCATGAGCAACCTGGTCAAGCGCTTCCGCCACCTGCTCTTCCGTCTTAATTGGCGGCATTTTCGAACCAGCCCGCCTCCACTTC
>Ga0114902_1000367_pt1 | contig 26335 bp, 33 predicted proteins | sample MalvireepMed_s12_FD_87291 | JGI IMG/M metagenome (GOLD analysis project Ga0114902, IMG submission 87291) | Marine viral communities from the Global Malaspina Expedition - Malaspina viral metaG DeepMed_s12 | ecosystem: Environmental > Aquatic > Marine > Oceanic | place: Mediterranean Sea... | reverse complement strand
TTTTCCATTTCTTGTATTAAATTATTCATTTTTTCCTCTCAAGTCTATTTCTAAGTCGTAATACCGCTTATCGTTACGGTCCCATTTTAGAACTTTAAATTTTCCGTTATTAAAATCTGATGCAATTGCGCAGCAGAGCCCTATTATAGCAGGATCTCCGATTAAAAGCAAGTAGTCATTGTCATTAAAATCTTTTAAATTTTTTTGAAGCTCAAAAGTTAAAGGACCGGACGCTAAAATCATTTGCTTTCTGTCCGGAAGCATTATTTTTAATTCACCAAACTTCTCAGCTGAGCGAACATTGTAATCCATTACTTGTGGTATATAAACTGTCATTTATTATTTCTTGACTAGCATTATACCATATGCTATAATACAAGTCAACATTAGAATTAAGAATGTATAAATTTAAAACAAAGCCATATGAGCATCAGAGCGATGCGTTAAAAAAATGCTGGAACAAGGAATCATTTGCCGTGTTTGCGGAAATGGGAACTGGGAAAACCAAGATAGCGCTGGATAATGCCTGTATACTATATAACAAAGGAAAGATAGACCGTTTGTTGGTGGTTGCTCCTAAAGGCGCTTACATGACCTGGGTGGAAAAAGAAATTCCAACACATGTCCCTGACTATATAGATAGAGACGTACTGGCATGGAAACCCTCTACGAGCGTAAAATACCAAGCGCAGTCAAGGCAATTTAGAGAACATGGATACAAGTTAAAAATATTCGTAATGAATGTTGAAGCTCTCTCCACCAAGAAAGGGCTAAGAAACGCCGCATTGTTTTTAATAGGAAGATCCATGATGATTGTGGATGAAAGCACGACAATCAAAAATCCACAGGCAAAAAGAACAAAGAATATTTTAGCTCTAGGCAAAGAAACCAAATACAGAAGGATACTGACAGGATCCCCAGTAACGAAATCCCCGTTGGATTTATGGGCCCAGATGGATTTCCTTGATCCGGAGATACTAGGGCAGTCAAGCTATTACGCCTTCCGAACCAGATATGCAGTGATGATAACTTCCAACGCAGCTGGAGGAACCCATACCTATCAACGAGTTGTTAGATTCAAGAATTTAAAGGAATTGGGCCAAATTATAAGTCCCCACTCATACCGTATATTGAAGAAAGAGTGCCTTGACCTACCAGATAAGGTATATACCAAAAGGGAAGTAGAGTTAAGTGATGAACAGAAAGAAGCCTACAATGACATGAAGGCTGACGCCATTGCCGTCTTAAAGGGACAATCAATGACAGCGCTTAACGTTCTTACGCAATTAATAAGACTTCACCAGATAACATGTGGTCACATGAAAACTGATGCCGGCCATACCATAGATCTTAAGAGCAGTAGAATTGATGAACTGATGCAGATCCTGGGAGAGACTACTGGAAAGGTAATCATCTGGGCCAATTACATACATGATATTGAAAAGATTGAAGCTAACATAGCTCTTGAATTTGGAGAAGATTCTCTCTGCACTTATTATGGTGCGACCCCAGCCGATAAAAGACAGGCGTGCATAAACAATTTCCAGGATCCGGAATCCCCTGTTCGTTTCTTTATAGGAAACACACAGACAGGCGGTTACGGAATCACTCTAACGGAAGCCGCTACAGTAATCTATTATTCAAACAGTTATGATCTGGAGAAAAGAATACAGTCAGAGGATCGTGCCCATCGTATAGGACAGAAGAACAAGGTACTGTACATTGATTTGGTTGCGAAAGGAACTGTAGATGAGAAGATCATACAGTCCCTTCGCAATAAGGTTAACATCGCTAATGAAATTAACGGTGAAGAACTTATTTCTTGGATTTAATTTCTATTATTTTAGGTTTTTCGGCCTCGGGTATGTCCCTGTGAAAGGCAACCTTCAGTAAACCATCCTTCAGCTCCGCTCCATTAATTCTAATGTATTCATGAAGTCTGAAGCTCTTTTTGAAAGTTCTATCCGATATTCCTTTGTGATAAAAGTCCGATTCGTGCTTAAGTTGCCCTTCGGATTTTTTTTCTTTACACCCATAAACATTTAGCGTCTGGTCTTTGACCTCAACTTTCAAATCACCTTCAGCGAACCCCGCAACGGCAAACTCAATGACACCTAAGTCATTCTTTTCCCTTATGTTGTATGGTGGATAGGTTGAGACTGTTCTGAAACTGTCAAAAAAGTCATTGTGGAAACCAAGAAAATGGTTACGTATAATATCTAGCTCGTTCATAATTACCTCCTGTTAAGCAAGATTTAGTAGGACCCATTATGGCATCCTATGTGTATTATATAATACTTTTATTGTATAAGTCAAGTTTCTTCATGAAGGCATCGCCGGCTCTCACGAAATTTTCACCTGTAAGCTCGAATTTCTGGAACAGAAGATCCCGAGAGCACATAAGAATGACGCCCTGGTCTATTTCCGTATCAAACAGCTTGTTATGGGCCAACGCGTAAGCCGCCAGCTGCATGAGGTAGTCCTGTACCCATTCCCTCTTCTTTGGCCGATTTGTCTGCTTGAAGTCAATGATGGTGGGTCGGCCGTCGTAGAGTCCAATCATGTCCGTCGTTCCCGCATACTTTCCGGGATAGTACAGATGGACCTCTGAACCCCATACTTCGCTTATTTTCTTAAGTCCGTTCTCGTGGTCAATGATGACCTGGGCCATCGTCCCCGCTTTTTCGCCGATTGGCGTTAAATCCTTGTAGGGATGTTTGTTCACATAATGTTCTATATATAGGTGGAGAGCGGTTCCAATCTGGGAGGAATCGGCTATTATTTTCTCGGCCGCTTTTTCCCCCACACGGGCTCGCCACTCCTTGAGGAATGACTTGTCCTTGGTCTTGGACAATACTGAGGTGACAGAGGGCAATGACTCACCGTCCGGCGTGAGATACAATCGCGTCTCGCCGTCCTGTCTTTTTAAATCTGCGTAATTATATTTCTTTATTAATTCCACACGAGCTTATACCACAAGTTGAGACAAACCGCCAGTGTTAATTAGTTGATATATTATTCTTTTGTCCAACCCAGCCTCTTCAAAGAGATCCTCGAGGTCATCAATGCTCATGATTCCTGGGTCCATCTGGAGTGGCTTGATGTCGTATATTTCCTCATCGCCCTCGATTACGGAAGGACTCCACTGTCCACCCAAGGAAGCTATTCCTCCTCCGTTAAAGTCTTGATGAGGGTTTGGTCTTCTATTAGACACTGGAAAGTCTTGATGAGGGTTTGGTCTTCTATCAGACACTGGTCCTGCTACATCCGCTATGGTAGGTCTATTACCAGAACGTTGTGGAGATCCACCGATACGTGAGTCCAGCCAATTAATGGTGGATTGTCGCTGTTTATCTAACTGTTCACTATTGGGTGACTCATAGTAACCGAGTCCCCTTTGATGTCTCTGTGGGAGTCCTGATGTCCTGATAAATTCATTTCCTTTGTCACTGTACTGATGACCACCGGCATATCCCGGACCTCCAGGAATCCTATCAAAGTATCCCTCATTCATTAACTGTTTTTTATGTTGCGTGCCCATATAACCAGTGGGTTGGTATAGAACATCGTGCATCCTATTTAACTTTTCTTCTAACTCAATATTTCTTTTTATTGTAAAGGGATTGAGACTGAAATTCTCATCTATACGCATACCTAGGTGTGGTAGTTCATGGGCCATGAGAGCATGGGTGTCTCTTTCGTCTGCCTCCGGATCAGATTGTACGTTTATATGGGACCCCCATCCTGTAGCTCCTGCATCTCCATACTTATCAAGTATGGGGCCCACTAGGTTCCGGAATTTTTGCGACAGTCCACCCCCTGTCTTCCATCTATCGAATCCTTCTTTAAAGATGGTACTCTGGGCCAGCAATGGGTATTCCCCAACGACAGCATCCCACACGGCCTCTTTATCTGTGTATATGTCCTCCATTCCCCTATCAGGGTGCATCCAAGAATCGGTAAAATATGTTGTCGGTTTATAAGTTGTTGCCATCTGATTCTCCCCCCAAACGGCCCCTATTTTTTCATGTCGTCAAGCTTCTCGTTGATGTGCTTGACCTCTGTTTCTATTACAGCAATTCTTGATTCCATTTTGGTGAACAAGATGATTGCCGTCTCCATTCTGTCAACGTCCTTCTCCATTGCGTTGATCCGCTGCGATGTCATTCCCCACGTGCCACCAACCGCGATTAAAATTCCTGCTATCCATATAAATTCCTTAATTGTCATTTTAAGCTCCTAATCCCAGTTTCCAGTTTATAAAAGCTCCGGCATTCTCATCATCCCAGTCATAGTCCATTCCGTATCCGAGGGTGCCTCCAAACATTGGCTTTTCCCATGAGTATCCTAGACTACTTCCATCAACGCTAGGAATCCAGGGATCAAACTTTTGATATAAACCCTTAGCCTGTTGCACCATTGGATTGTTTGCCATTGCACCCATGACTCCGCTGTTGTCCTGTCTCATTGGAAACGCTCCCATGTTGCCCTGTCCCATTGGAAATGGAAGAAGAGGAGGGTCACCTGAAGGTTTGTAAGGTTCTCCTTTAGGGGGAGTAAATTGTCTATTTGGATCAAATTTCTCAGCCTCTCTCCACTTCTCCAACATTCTAGGCCAATGATGATGTACAGCAGCATTCCCACGTGCCTGCATGCTTCTTGGTCGTTCTAATTTTTGTCTCTCTCTTGGTGGCATTATAATATTCCCGTTATTCCCTTGTTCTTGGAGTCATTGAATGGATTGTCGTTGATTCCCTTCTGTATGGGAGAGAATTTTCCCTTGTTGTCCATCACAGCGTTGACTATGCCGCCGTCAGCCGCGTAGGCCGTGGCTCCGCCTCCAAATTGATTCGCCAACGCCTGATCAGTATTGCCTGTATAAAGTGCCGCTGCCGCCGCTGGGTTCATGACCTTGTTGTTTGTTATAGAAGATCCCAGACGTGATTGATCATATTCCTCCGCGTAAGGTGCGTACATGCTGTCCTCCAGTCCCGGTTCCGCCTCTTTCGGTTCATCCGGAGTTGTTAAGTTGAAATAGTTGGGGTTGACAAATTCATTAACCTTGTCGTATTTGTCCATGCCTCCTGTGATGGCCCCTGGAGTATTAGCAATGGCCTCTTTAATTTTAGCTCCGGTTGATTTTCTTTCCTGATCAACTTGTTTTACCTTGTTGAATTTTCTCTGTGCCTGTTCCAGTTCAGCCAAGTCCGTGTCAAACTCCATCCATTCCTCCGGGTACATTCTTACTAGCCTGTGAAAGTTTGCAATCCTGATGGTCTCCGGAATGTTGGCGTCCATCATGTTCATCCATACCCTTAAGCTGACAGGATTGGTTAAAACCCTACCGCCATAGTTGATCATCCATGCTATCCCGGCCGCTGCCAGCGGTCCCATTCCTATCATTCCTGCGCCTGTGCCGGCCGCATACTGCTTACCGGTCGGTGCGCCTGGCCGTGACATTCCCAACGCGTGCGTTGGAAGAAGCGCCTTTAGTGAATTCCTTGTTCCGCTCATTATCGCACGACGCATCATGAATTTTGATGGATCCGGAACTCCGTTGACGAAAAGCTTCTCCAGAATGTTCGCTAAATGTTCAAACTCTTTTGTCGTGGGCAGAATTCGGTTTTCAGCTTTCAAAAATTCCGCTGGAACATTTTCCCTTAGGATTCCTGTTAGTCCTTTCTTTATTCCTGTTTCATACAGGTCATCATCAAATTCCTTGAAGAGTCCTGTAGTTGGATCAAATATTTTAAGCTTCGTTACCTTATCCCCCGGCAGTGCCTGCTCCATCAAGGATTTTAAAGCCGATCCTTCCTCTCCAATTCCCAACGCTTTCTTGAATCCAGCCGCATCGAAGTGCAGCATTCCACTCTTCTCTCCAATGGATTCACTGAATATTTTTCTTATGTAGCTTCCAACGCCGTTGTGATACGCGCGTGGACCAACAATTCTTTTAAGGGCAGCCAGTTCTGATCCGGCCCTTTCCGGATGCGCCTGCGCGGCCTTGACAACCACGTCAAATAGCTGTTCGCCGGCCCGTGTTGGATCCTTCTGAAGAACAACGTCAAATCCCCTGGTCTGAATCTTGTTAACCGCCTTTCCTACATCCGTCATCCACAGAAGCATTCCCTTGCTTACAAAATTATCATAATTTGTCCATGCCTTTGCCACTTCAGGGTAACCCATCTCTTTTACGGACGCTATGTCAATCTCCCACGCCTTGAAAAGACGTGTGATGCTGTCCGCATACGCTGTCTCTGCCAAGGTATTGTCCTTCAAAGGTTTCAATAGATCATCCATTCCTTCACGTATCCCTTTCATCTGCGCCAGACTGCGAAGGGTATGTGTTTTAAGGGGACCTGCATCCCCCACTGGCTTAAGTATCTGATTCTCTATGAATTTTATCGCCGTGCTAACTGTTTCAGGTGGAATTTCATTTCCCGCCGCATCCAATTGAAGCTTGCTTCTAAATTCGTGAAGTGTTTGTTTGCCAATCTTAACCATGTTTTCATCAGAGAAGATCTTTCCTGCCCCTTCAGCGGACTCGTCAAAAATTCTTTCCAGATCCTTGGCCGCAGCCTTGAATCCACGAGTGTTTCTGGCAGCAAGTGTAGTCCAGTCCAGTGCCTGATCCCCTGCGTTAGCGTAAGGCGCAAACTTACCCAGCATTTCATTGCCAATGACCTTTAAATAATAATCTCCGCGTGTCGCCATGTTGTCCCTTATTCCCGTTCCGAACAGAGGAGCCGGTGACATCGTTGCCGACATGCTCGGTGCTATCTGACCGCCCACCATGTGTCTTCCCAGTTGGGTGCCCATCAGTTCAATCGGTTCGGGCCACCATTCGTCAGAGCCTTTCTTGATTGCTCCTGGAGGTCCCATCCATCTGAATGGATTGAAAGGAGCCTGTGAATTGACAACCTTCCAAAGAAATTTTCCAAAAGGAGCGTTGAATACCAACGGTTCCCCAATTGATTTCAGTCCCAGTTCTTTCATAACTTTAGGATTGTGATACTTGGTGATCAATGCCTGTTCCGCCTCAAGTAATTCCAAGTTTGATACAACGCCTGGATCCTTTGTAGGTCTAGGCTTGAACATCCTAAATGGCCACGCACCAATTCCTTGTCTTATTCCGTAGTACAGTGGACGCGCTCCAAAGAATGCAGACGTGATCGCCGCATCCCACGCGAAAGATTCGAAAGCTTCCTTCTTCCTTTCATCAAACCCTGGCCTGTTGATTCCTTCTCCGCCAAACGTGGCAAACTCAGGAACATTTTCAGCCAAGATGGCATCCCACATTCCAACGCGAACGTTGTCATCTTCCATCCATTTCTTAGCCTGTCCGGCACGGCTCATGACGTCAAGCATAAGTTCATTTCCGAAATCAGCGACGGCTACCGCCGACGCACCTCCAAGGACAGCGCCAGCTGTTCTTGCAAGCCATGGTCCTTTGGACTGCTTTCCTCCCTTGGCCGCACCCTTTAAAAACTTTTCAACAAAGTGCTTGTTCATCAGCTTCTCGCCCTTTATCATTCCGTACCACCCAAGTCCTGCTTTCTCCAGTCCTTCTATGACTGGATAAGGATCAGGGGAACTGGTAAAAAATCCCATTTCATCCCTAAGTCCCCAAATTTCATTTCCAATGGTAACAAAATTATCATCGGTGATGTTCTGCGCCGCAAAGATATCGTTCTTTGCCTGCACAACAGCGTCTAGGTATTTAGTGTCGCCAGTCTCCTTGAATCTGTTCTTGGCTGTCTCCGCCAGCATGAGAATGTCATCACGAACCCTTCCTTGCGTGGCCCTGTAAAGCTTTGCCTGTTCAAGCTCTGACTTTCTTTGGTCAACGTCCACACGCCTTCCTCCGACCTGATCATACTGTGTTTCTATGCCAAAAGGCTGACCGAATCCCTTATGCCATGCTTCAGGGGTAGCCATGTTCCAAAGTTTACGAGGAATCATTAATGCTGGATCAACAATGGCTTTCTTCTGCCATTCTTTTCCGGCTAAAGTCTTTTGCTGTGCCTCGGTTACTGGAATTCCCTCATCAGTGAACGCGAATATGTCCTCGTCCTTCATGCCAGTTCCTTCAAACTTTCCTGACTGGAACTGCTTCTTGTGCTCTTCCAAAGGCTTTATAGCCTTGTTAAAAACGTCTACTTTTTCCGATGATGTTAAATTATCTGTTGCCATGTTACTGTGTTAAAAATTGCATTGTGTCTCCGACAATATCATTGGAGGATTTTTTATCCTCCTCCTGATCCAATATAATGTTACCGGTGATTGATTGTTTCCACGCTCCAAATTTAGGCTGGCCATAAATGTCATGCGCCGCATACATTCCTCCATCAGATCCTGCACGCAAGTTGTACCAGGAGTTAACATACTTATCAATTCCCTTAATTTTAAAGTCTTGGGGAGAATACTGTTTGGTTACATCATTCTTATCATCAGTTAATCCAGCTTGGTAAAGAGCGTTAGCCCTGTTAGCCGCAAGCTGATTGAAGATGAATGTATAATTACTCAAAACCTGATAAGAGGATACCGCTTCAGCCCCTCTTCCAAATCCAAAGCTAGTCATCTGAGTATCCGCAAATGATCTCGCCAAGATGTCGGCCAACATACGACCCGTAGGCTGCCTGTCCCTTGAAAGCATGAGACCAAGAGTGTTCTCAAATGTGATCATCGCTGAACGGTTTGGGTTGGTGAGCAATCTGGTCATGCCGTCCGTGGTCGCAAGCCATGTAGGCTCTCCCCCTGTGCCGTCAGGATTAGGGTTTTGGTTGAACCCATACTCATTCTTTTCATCAACAAAGAATCCAATTTTTTTACCGTTAATCATTTTGTACGCGTCTGGTGCCCTGTTAACAATGTAGTTGCTTTCATTCATGAAATCCAACTGCGCGTTGTACGCCTTATCAAGCTGTTTTTGTCCTCCCATGCCATCAAGAACCGCCCCGTCCAATATAGCCTGAACCGCTGCATACTTAGGGCCATACACCCTGCCTGCTTCGCCCCAGAATCCTGTTAAGGTGTCCTTGTTCGCAATGATGGTAGGCATAATGAAGTCAGCCATGACATCAATGCCCTTGCCGACATATGATGCGTAATCTTTCTTTCTGTCTCGCGATGCTGTGGTTTCCTGCATTGCTTGAAACTGGTCACCCAGTCCTGTAACGTTTCGACCGCCTTCATCCGTTGATGAATCCTCAAAGGTAAACTTGTCAAATCCCAACTGATTATTAATGTCCATGTAGCTAAGAATCTCCGGGCTTTTTCTATAGAAAGTTTGAACACGCCTACGATCAACAACTTTAGGGTCTCCCGCGGCATTGTAAACCAATCCTCCGTCCCCGTCTGTCTCGTAAACATTCTCATAGACAACGGTGAAAGGACCACTTCGATCCTGTCCTTTGTCAAGCTCTGACATATACATGTTAAGGGCCGCTGCCCCAATTTCACGCTCCGCTTTTCCTTTTTCGACACCCATCTGGAACAGCATAGGAGCAACCTGCATTCCTGTCTTTCCGATTATGTCAAAAAATCCAGACACCCCTGGCTGGTCTGTCTTACCGGACATTAACGATGACCCTACCGACATAAGCAGCGCTAGGTTCTGCATCTTGGTTGCCTCTTCCCCGGATCCCATGAAGTCCCTTATGATTTCCTTGTATCCTTCAATCCTGTTAAGGCTGTCATTGTCCATGTCACCCATGTACATGTTGCTTTGGTCCATGAGAGCTTCATTTTTCTTCTCTGAGCTGTTCTCATCCGAACCGTCATTGGGAATCTCTTCGCTTATCTCTATTTCTTCAGGCAGTATTTCTTTCTTTTCCTTCTCGGTTATAAGAATGCTGTCCTTTGTACCGTCATCTTTCACAGTTTCTTCTGTTTCCGTTACCACTTCCTCAGCTCTCTCTGGAACCATTCCTGCCATTTTATGCCCTGCATAAATGGGAGCGCCAACGGCAAACCCCTGTGCTATTTTTCCTTTCTTTCCGGAAGCCAAGTCCCAGTACGCCTGTGTGTAAGGACTCTGTTGGGCCTTACGAAGGCCTGGACCGAACTCCTCCTTCATCTTGTAAGCCGCTCGTGCCGCCGTGTTGAGTATGGGTTTGAAAAGGTCTCTGTATTTGTAGGGATTGCCCACTGCTGCCTCCTACGTTTGATTAAATGCACCGCCGGCCAGTGCTGTGATACCGCCGCCAATGCCTTGAGCGAACGCATTAGTTCCGGGGGCAGTGCCCATGGAAGTTGCCATCGCGCTCGTTGGCATACCCTGATAGATGTCGGACGTGAATCCTAATCGCTGGTATGGCTCATAAAGGTTCTGCAAGGTTGCTCTGTATTGTGCATCCAGCTCCTGCTGTCTTCGTTGTTGCTCCACCGAACCCGCTGACATCATTGATGCAATGTCCGCCTGATGCATTTGTTGACCTTGTCCCGCTAGACCCGCCATCTGCTGTGCCGCCTCGCCATATCTCCCCATTTGTGACGCAAACTGCTGTTGTGCCTGCTGCTGTGCCTGTCCGTAATTCTGTGCGTGGGCCTGTCCCACGGTCTGCGCCTGCTGGTTGGCCAATGACGCTCTCTGTATTCCTTCTCTTCCGCTTCCAAATGCTCCACTCCTAGCGGCATCAAGTCCAGCCGCCGATCCTGCCTTCGCGAACTGTTGCTCTATTCCTCTGATGACTTCATCCTGATACGGATTCATGTACTGCTGGTATCCTGTTGACGGATCATACTGCTGTGTCGCCATGTTGGCAAAATCCTGTGACTGATTTAATAATCCTTGAAATTTACCGATGCCTTCATCCGCCATCCTGAAAGCCCTGTTTTGCCTGTCAGTAAAGTCGGCAATCTTCTGTTCCGGTATGTCTATCTGTCCTTCCCTTGTTCTTTGTTCTCTGCTTAAGGTGTCCCAATCCGTGCCAGTGGCATATTTTCCGTCGGTTCCTTTGTACTCATATTTGTTGTAGTCCGCATCACCAAACTTTGCTTCTGCGTTTTTCCTCTCCCAAGGGTTCATGCCGAACCTGGTAAGGTCACGGGCAGTGCCCATCAGCCCTAACTTGGCTGCTTCTATCTGTGGTGCTTCCCTTTGGTACTGGGTCGCGTATGTTGTGTCACTTGGGCTGTCGCCGCCGCCAAAACTCATGTCAGTTTTCTCCTGTATGCATTGGCAAAATGCTCCATACCCAGTCGCCTTGCCATTGCGTCAAATTTTTTAATCTCGTTGTCCGATAGACGCGGTTCAAAATATACCTCCAATGCTCCTTTCATCTTAGCCCATTCTATAAACTTTCGCATCATAAATACACCTGCCATCACGGTTCTATGCGTGGGGACGACATACAAGTCAACCTGCCTCGCATATTTTTCACGGCTAAAGTAGTACTCCAACAGCCTACCCGCCATGAATCCAATCCTCTCTTCATCCTTTTCAGCAATGATCCCAAAATAATTGGGGTCATTGATTGCAGCGCGAATATACTTATCGCACTTTTCCTCACTGTATTTCACCTCACTCCAGTCTGACTCCTCGTGGTGCTCCATTGAAGCTTTTTTAATCCACTCAAAATCGTTAGGTTCTGCGAACCTCCATTCCATTAATGATGACTTTTCCTTTTCTCCTTTTTTGTTTTTTGCTTTTTAATCAGTTCCTTCGCACCCCTTCTTGCCTTGTCAAGATGCGTATCTTTTGCCTCAGTTTTTTTAGGTCCATATCTTCCAAGGGCGTATCCAGCACCGGTCGCGGCAGCTATGCCTATTCCAGTACGTGCTGCTTCTTTGTCAGCTTTTCTAATCGCCTTTTTTAGGTCAGTTCCTCTCACCGCCGATCTTCTACTTATCAAGTCACCGGCTCCCATTACCTTACCTCTTGTGTAAGGCCCCTTGCTTTTTATTCGGGGAGGTGATTTTTTCGTACCTTTGGGGTACACCGCTTTCATCTGCTCTTTCTTTGTTCTCCCCAAGGAAGCCATAAGAACACTTCCAGCTTTCTTTTTATCTGCCATTTTATACTCCTATGACGCTTTCCTGAACTGTTTCCGATTCAGGATCCAGTTGGTTCATCATGTTATACATTCTTTTGGCTCCAGCCATTCTGTCGCCTCCTCCAAGATTTTCAACGGCCTTCGCTGTCATGACAAACTCCCCGTCCGAGAGCTTGGCATCTATTACGTCATCCTTTGGACCTCCTGGGCCGTTGACGGCGCCCCCAGCATCCATTTCCAGTGTCGCGATTCCTCCGTCCTTCCAGAAGCCTCCGCCTGTGTAGTAAGGGTTCTCCATCTCGCCGCCCATAAGCTCTTCAGGTATTCCGTACATGAACGCGAGTTCCTTCCTTCTTCTTGACTTAATGTCTTCCCACTTCTCATCGTCATCAGGCTGTGCGGCTATCCATCCAGCCGTCTGCGATCCAATCGTTGGTAGATAGTCAGTGTATGTTTCCCCTTCCGTGAGTGTCTGTCCCAGCAAGTTCTTTCCTCCTTTTCCTACCTTGGAGTAGAAGTCAAAGTCTTCCGCCGGCATGTAGCCTTCTTGCGCTGGAATAGTTGACTGGGTAGCGTCCCACGCGCTTTCCGGTGTCCAGCCTAAAATCTCATCACCAGCTTCACTGAATACTGGATCTCCAACTCCTGTGAGCGCCATGTTTCTAGATTGTGGGATGTCATATGTTTGTCCTCCAAGCACGTCCCACGCGTCAATCTTGGTAGGCTGTTTAAATCCTTCTGGAATTGACCAAGGTGCACCCCTCAGTTTTCCGTAGGAAGGTTCTATCGCCGTTACTGCTGGATTATATGTTCCTACTCCTAATGTCTGCTCCAGTCCACCTGGACCTGAATAAAAAGCTTCTTGCGCTGCCCTTCCAGGATCAGTCATGATTTTTGTTCCGTGAGTCTTGTATAAATCCGCGGCCCCTTCTCCCACGTATTTCTGGTTGTATGCATCCGCTAGGGCATTGGCTTTCATGAACGAGAACGGCATTGAGCCCAGTCCCGCGTACATCGCCGCTCTTCCGGGATGCTTATCGCGCATCATCAGCGCTCTTCCGCCGCCAATAAGTCCCTGCTCAAGTGCGCTTCTAAGCATTGGGTTTTTAACTCCTCCTAAGAGAGAGGAAATTCCCAGATGAGGCATTACAGCGCTCAACGCCCAAGGCGTTGCCATCTGCACTAGGGGGTTCTTCATTAAGTCACTAAAAAATCCCATGTTATCTCCTTAAACTCATCAGTCCGCCATGAGCAGCATACTGAGGCCATGTTCCTGGAAGGAGATCCTTAAACTTGTCTCGTTTATAATCAAACTCATACTCCTCCCTTGGGTCATATCCTGCACCGGGTAAAACTTCCATGTCTATAATATCTGTACCTTTATATATATCATCATAAGATTTAGGAGCAGGATTATATCCATATCCTCCCATTTGTGCTGTTTGTGTTTCTGTTCCAGGATCACCACCCGCTTCTAAAATTCTTAAAATAGTTCTCCAGTCCGATGGATCGACAGCTGCCTGTTCTTGCAGTCCTCCTAGTCCTCCCATCATTCCTCTCATCCTTGGGTTGGGGTGTTGTTTAGTTGGTCTTTGATATTGATTCATTATCGCTTGTTCACGTCGTGAATCGTTAAAGGTTCGATATTGATTCATTATCGCTTGTTCACGTCGTGAATCGTCAAAAGGAACATTAAAAGGAACATTTCTATTGCGTCCCATATCAGTGAAAGCAGGCTCATTGCCTGACACTACAGTTCTTCCTTGATTACGGTACTGAAACTGAGGAGGAAGTGAAGGATCAACTCTTACATCCCGCCCCATGGAACTGTTCCATCCATAATAATTATCCAGTGCATTTGGTCTGGGTTCTCTTCCGCCTTGTCCTCTGGGTCCTGATACCATTATACTTTTCCTACCACTCCTTCTAAAATTTTGTGAATCGCTACCTTGACTAGCACATCCTGTCGTATGTGATGTGACTGTGTGGCAGTTGCAGGGTCGGCAACATCGTCATCGGCTTCCTTCGCCGAGCCGTATTCCTTTCCTGTTTCCGTGTTCGTAATGGTAATTTCCGCGGGGACCACAACCTTGGGAACAAGTTCCCCGTTGATCTCCACGTGTTCTATTACCGCATCATCGTTTATAGGCATAATCTCTCCTTATAGCAAGTATTATCTGCTTTATCAACCATTATGATATCTCCAGTATCGCCAGATAGACGTTCACCGGCTGTGCGCTGTTGTTGATCTTCAGTATGTCGCCAGCCTCCATAACCCCAATGTCACTGGAAGCCAGATAGAAGAAGGATTCCGTGGCATTGTCCGCCACCGCGGCGTTGGTGCTGAGGGCCGTTGAATTTATCTTCAGCGTGATTGAAGCCGATCCACCTGAATCGTTGTACGCCCACGCGGTCTTGACAAGCGTGGTTGTCTCCGCAGGAACGGTATAGATTGTCGCGTCCCCTGTGGAGGTAACTGTCGTCATAACTTTTTTATAATTGTTGGCCATCTAGTTTAGGTACCATGATAAAGCTTCATCTTCGTTCTTTAATTGTTCTGGTGTGTAGGAAAAATTCAGAAGCAGTATTAGCTGATCCAGCGTCTGAATTATCTGGTTAATTTGTTCCTTGCTGTACTCATCCTGCGCCGCAGGAAGTCTTGGTATGTTTATCTGTGCCATTATGTCATGTATCCTTGTATTTTTTGTTGCGTCGGACCAGTCAGTGCTCCGATCCCAGCTCCCAGTCCTTGCCGCAGTGGTTGTTGTTGTGGTCCTTGTTGAGGCGGTGGAGGCGCAAATGGATTATTATTCATCAAAGAAGGTATACCCGTAGGAGCATTCGGATCCGTATAAGGTCCTCCTTCCTGTCCCTGATTGAACTGCTGCCACGCCTCATACGCGTGACCGAATGCCGGGTTGTATCCCATTCTCATTCCAACTCCTTGTCCGCTTCCCGCCAGATGCGACTGTGCCTTCTGGGAAAAATTCCTGAAGTCCATGTGTTTCCCCCAAAGGTCGGACTGTCTTCCATATTCCTCTTCCGTCAATGGAACGTAATTCTCTCCTCCAAATCCCTTAGTGGGATCAAAGACAGACCTCTGTCGTGATAATTGCTGTTGCTGTTGTCCGGGGAGTCCTCCAATTCCTGTAGCAAGTCCGGCCGCAGTAAGTTGGTCCATTAATTCCGTTTGATCTTTTCCGCCGCCTGCGACCCAGTCACTTCTGATCTGGCCCGCTTTCCTTGCATTCTCGTTAGCGGTTAGGTAATCTTCATAACCGCCTCCGCCTCCCCTGATGTAAGGGATTATGTCATTGCCACCCGTGCTCATGAATCGCTGTCCGCCACGCATTATTTCCTGCGTCTCCGCTGAAACATCTCCTCGTGCCTCGTTTCTCTGCTGCCATCCCCGATATTCAGGGGTGTTTCTAAAAGCTTCCTGCTCTTGTGCCCACGCCGCTTTCATGTTTTTCCTCTGCTCATGCAAAGGAGCAAGGTCCCTGTTGGCGTCGGAAAAATCAATTGGATCTATTGGATTTTCTTCTCGGTATTTTTTTTCAAATTCCCAACGGTTCGTATCCATTTTCGGTGCAAAATCAAATTCATAATTCCTCACCCAGTCCGCCATGGAAATAGGCTGAGGTGGTTCTTGAGGATCCACTGGAGGAGGCACTGGATCCGGCGTCGGTGTCTCTGCCTCCGGAAGGGATGAAATTCCCCCTGTCGGTACGGCAGGTGTCAAAGGGTCGGGTGCGGCGTTGCCAGTGTATTCCGGATCAACCGTCTCCTGTCCTGGCATCTGGAACTTTCCAAACTGTTCCGTCAGTCCCGCGATTCCTGTCTCGATCTTTCCCAGACGGGTCTCCAGTCCCTTGAAATCATACGGAGACTGCTGATTGTATAATCCTGCCTGCCTGCGGGCGGTGTTCATTCCAAAAGGATTGTACATTATCTCATGCCGTCAGGTTGCACGTCCGCACGGTAAGTTCCGTAGCGCCATGTCGCGTTAAGGGCAGAGCTCGTTATCTTTATTGCACCCTGTCTTCCCCTAGCACGTGTGTCCACCTTTGTGGTGGATGTAGTTACTTCGAAAGGACCGTTGGTAACGGTGCTGCTTGTGGGGTATAGTTTGAAATCCAGCTCCACGTTGACTGTTCCCGTTAAATTTTTAAAGTCGGGAATGAAACGCCTGATTGACATCAGTCTTTCACCCGCTTCCGGTATGACAAATTCCCCTGATTTTATTTCGGAACTAAGAGCTGATCCGTCCGCGTTGTTTCCGTTTTCCTGTGCGTGCATGAAGCTTCTTCCGTCAGTAAGTCCGGTGATGGTGCTTATTGTTGAGCTTGAATCAGTTGCGCTGTATTCTGTTGCATACGGGTATTGGTACACGCCCTTGTCCGCCCATGAGGATCGTGACAGTGTTCCATTGTACCAAACTTTTTCCGCGTAATTGAAAGTTGCCAGCCTGTCTATGACCGAGGATCCATTTGAAGCGTAAAACCAGGTGACCTCATTGAACTCACTGTTCAACGCGGCGAAGGTATCCTTTTGTGAGGCTTCGTCAATGTCCTTAAATACATGATCTTCAATTGAACATGGAATCTTTTGAACGGAACCGTCAAACATGAAGAATGAATCAGTTCCCATCCAGTATGCCCTTCCGTTACTCTCCGCTGTCGCGTGCAATCCGCACGCTCCGCACGCGGATCCCAGTTGTGAAAATCCAAAGGTGAATGGAGCGCCAATCAACTGCATTTGATAGAGAGCCGTATCCGTCCAGATCAAAACCGCGCCACGTGAACGTTCGGCCGAAACAAGCTTGCTCCCGTCAGTCAGCCTCTGTGTTCCCGCCGTATTGGTCGCTGTAGGTGTCCAGCTGTTTACGTTTTCCTGATCACACCACCTGATGAACATGTCATCACGAGTGCTCGCAGTTCCAATCGTTGTCTCGGTTCCGAAGCATATGACATGCCTGTCCGTACCTGAAACCATCATGAACCTGCTGGATGTAGGTGCGTTGGCCACCGTCGTATCCTCCGCTCTTTGCACTGTTGTAGTGCTCGCGGATGTGTCCCAGTAATAAAGTCCGCCGTTCAACTGCTGGGCCAAGATGTCCTCTCCCCAGTTGTCCAAGGACCACTTACCTGAATCCAGTTCAACACTGTTTGGCGCGGCCAAGGAAGCACGGGATTTTCCCCATCCCGGTCCGCCACTGACGCCACCCCAAGGTCCTGCTCCCCATCCATATCCCAGTATGGATGTGGCCGGATTGGTATTGATTTGGTATTCAGCTGTCGCGGATCCTCCTGTACGGCCTGTTCCGCCTTCCGTTCCCTTTGATGTAATGACATAAACGGACGTTGAAGTTACTGATTGAATTTCGAATTCACCCTCAAGTTGGGCAGCAGTTATTGAACTGCTCCCAGGAGCAGTAGCTGAACTTATGGTTACAAAATCACCTTCAATGGCTCCATGCGCCGCGTCAGTTACGCTTACATTGCTCGCAGAAGCGGTTGTTTCAAACTGGGTAATGGCGTCCCCTGTAGATCTTATGGGCGTGATGTCATACCACGCTCCGTTCTGGTAAACGTAAAGTTTCTTGTTTGTTCCCGTGATTGCGTACTGATCGCCATCGAGAGAGAACCATGTAATGATTCCCCTCGCCGCTCCCACCAGAGCGTCGGATGTAACCTTGGCCCATCCTCCTATTTTTTCTGGAAGACCGTAACGAAAACGAACGTTGTCCGTATTGGTCCAGCGCCCTTCGGCACCGTATTCAGTGTCCTGCTTGTCAACCCCCGGAGCCACCTGTACCTTGATCAAAGTCATGAAGCCTCCTAAACAGCGCTATCGTAAACGCGTATCCATTTGTCAGTGCCGTTAATCCTTATCCTTACAGCGCCGAACTTGGCGCCAGCTTCGGCTGTTGAAGTGGAAATGCTTTTTGAACTGTCCGCTGCCGTTGTTCCCTTGTAGTTGGTAAAGGCGAAATCCTGATCCAGCTGTTCAAGTTCTATGCATGGTACTGCGCCTGTCGCACTTGTTTGTGTAATCCCCAGCTTGGCCAACGGTGCTGCGATTCCAATTCCAACACGATCATTAGTCGCCTCAGTTCTTAATAAATTAGCATCTCCGTCTCCTTCAAAACGAGCATCCAAATCAGCTCCTGTTTCATTGAAAATGAAAGTTCCGCCGTCAAATGAAACATCACCGGTTGCATCAAGTGTTCCCCCGGATGATATATTTCCTACGTTGGACAGTACATCAAACATTGTTGATCCATCCGTGTAAACCAGGTATTTGGTATTAGTGTAAGGAAGAGTAAATGGAGTTCCCCCTGCCGGTCCGAATGTAAGCGTGTACCCTCCCCGAGTGGAAGCGTCATGAATGAAATACCAATAAGGATTGGCCTCGCATTCCAAAGCTACATTACCGGATAAGGAACCCGTTAATTTAAGGGAAGCCCTGCTTTGCTGGTCCCCCGTCCCGCCGCTTGCAGTTGTCAATGCCAGAGTTCCGGAAGTAGCGACACTTACAGCCGTGTATCCCTTGATGGCATTTTCTACCTTCTCCAGATTGTCATTGGTCTTCGATCCCCACGTACCGGCGTTGGCGCCAGTCGTCTGAAGGTCCAAATTTAATATTGTCGAGTCTGCCATGTTTTATCCTGTCGGTACCACCGTCCATGTGTTTGTCGCGGAGTCGTCCACTCCGTTCCAGATTGTTAACTTCAAGTCTCCAACCGCGAATACAGCTTCGACCCCTGTCGGAATGACTGTAGCCGTTCCAGTCACCGTTGCCGTTCCAAGCGCGAAAGTTGCCGACACTCCAGTTGGGAAGTATATTGACTCCAGTGTAACACTTCCGACGCTGAAAGTCGAGGAAACTCCAGTAGGAGTAACGTTCGCATCAGCTATGATCGTAGCGCTTCCAAGGGCGGATGTGATAACCACTCCTGTTGGAGTCACATTAGCATCAGCTGTTATGGTTGGAGAGCCAACCGCAAAGGTTGCCGCCACTCCAGTTGGAATGACAAGGGTCTCCGGTGTTACAGTCGCAGTTCCCAGCGCGAATGTCGCCTGGACCCCAGTAGGTGTTACCCTGATTGATTCTCCATCATCAGTTGTTTCACTGAAAGCCAGCTGTCCAATCGCTCCCGCACCGAAAGCCATTATAGTTTATCCATTGATGACGCAGCGAAAGTCATTAGAGTTTATCCATCTCAGCCTTGACCAAAGGCCATGTAATTTCTGAATGAGGATTGGTTTTAGTTGTTATTGCTGTTCCGTTATTTTCTCCAGTAACCCATTTAACATTATTAAAATCTGTTTCAGTAATTTCATCCTTTTCCGTAGATAAGGTCGCTTCCACGTCTGGTTTTAAAATAAATAATGCTTTATAAAATTTATCAATATTGTTCATCCTGCAATCTCCATAACTGTAATGCTTGAAGTGTCGTTTGATATATTCACACTAACACTATTTGCTTCCCTATTTTTCATTTGTCCCTTGTATGTAAGTGCTGATGTTGAGGAAGGACTGTCAAGTGCAGTTAAGGTGGCGTTCTGTCCTAACTGATTTGTTGATCCATATCCCATATTAATTGACGTACCAAAACCAGAAGCTCTATAAATTTGTAAAGTAACACCAGATGTGGCACTAGACTCTGAAGAAATTCCTGCTACGTGCATAATAACATAAATCTTGCTTGATGTCGCTGAAGGCGTAATGTCAACAGTCAAATTTGTTATGTCCACCATAGAAGTACTGCTTGTAGTGGTTGCTGTTGTTGTGGAAGCTCTAACAACCTGTAAAACGTTTCCTGTCACCGCTGTTCTACCCGTGCCTCCATTGGCAGCTGGAAGCGTTCCCGTTACGTTCGATGTCATGTTAACAAAAGTAGTAGCCGTTGAGCCAGTGCCGCCGTTCCCTGTAGGAAGCGTGCCAGTCACCTTGGCTGTCAGATCTATTGATCCCGCAAGTCCTGCGTTTTTAACCGTTGTCAGTGCCATGCTATGCTCCTATTATTTTCATTGCAGAAAAAGTTGTTCTATTGGCGTAAAGAGTTGCGGTTTCGCCTGAACTTTGATATATGTACAGTTCAACATAATCCGTGGTATTCATCTCTACGGGAACTGAACCCATATAACCTGAAGGTATATTTGTTCCTGGTGAGGAAGTTTGAATATACCCAAATCCATAAGCAACTCCATTTTTATAAAGCTGCATATCAACTCTTTCACTATCATCAATTACATCTTGCGAAAAGCCGTATGTGAATAAGTATTTCCCTGCTACTGCGGGAGTAAATTTATTGCTAGCAAATGTGCCGTCAGTATCCCATTTTTCAGTTGCTATAAGCACCTTTGTCCAAGTGGCATTACTAATACTCTGGTTACTGGCTAAAACTCCAAAAAATGCAGGAGTGTTTGCCAGTCCAGCCGCCGCCAAAGTGGCAGCTCCCGTTCCTCCAAAGCCTACAGGCAATGTGGTAGTGGCCGTGCCACTCCCGTCGGATTGCAAAATAGTATTGCCACCCGTATCCTGTATCTTGTCTACCTGTATCGTACTTGCCATTTACTGCTCCTAGCTTTTCGGGTTTGCATCTTTGATCGCCTTGATGCGAGCTTTCCAGGCGTCAATGTCCTTGTATATCTCGTCCAGCTGATCGCCGATATCACCGTAGGCTGCTTTGCGCGTGCCTCTCACGACGTTGTTCGCTTCAGTAACATCCCCAGCGGCTTCGTGTCCAGCAAGGTCGGCATCGGAAGGCTGTGCGAGCCCCGCGATGTTCCATTCCTTGATGTACGGTCCCTTGCCGTCGGAGTCATCCTGAAGGCGAACGTCACTTGTAAAGTCAACGGTCTTCCCCGCCGCCTCCACGTACGCGCGTACCTTAGTTGATAACTGTGCCATTTAGACCTCCTTTTAAAATTGTTTTCATTATCCTATTAATTTGTAACCTGTAAAATATGAGTAGTTGTCCGCATCAGAATATATTTGTGGAGAAGTGCCGTTATCATAAAAAAATACCTCCACATAAGCAGCATCAGCCAAGTCTAATACGGTTGATATCTGATTTGACCCTTGATTTGTTTGAGTGAATCTTAAATATCCCCCATCTCCAACACCATCAACATAAAAATAGACAAAAGTTAAACTTTCTGGAACTATACTTGTCCTAATTTGTGAGTAAAAAAAATATTTTCCAGCTCCTCCTGAAGGAACAACAAATCTGTTATTTGTAGTGTCAAAATCTCCACCAGAATCAAAAGTAGTAGTGTCAAGACTAACTTTAGTGGCAGTAGCTGATGATATACTTTGATTTCCTGACATATAAGATCTAAAAACTGGAGTATTAGTCAAAGCTCCTGTTATTGTAGCTCCTGTCGCGTCTAATGTCACACCCGAAGGTATGTCCACGGTGTCGCCAGTCGTGCCCAGCGTCAGCGTCGTCGCTGTTTTTGGGTCTACCTGGTCTACGAATATCTTGCTCATTTGGGGTTGTCACTCCTTGTTTTGTTGTAGTTTATCACATAGGCGTCCCATTTAGTTGTGTCGCCTCCGATTTCCTTTTCCGTGTACGCTTCCATAAAATCTTTTATTGAGGGATATGCGAGTCTGCGTTTATCAGCATAAGTCACATTAGCCATTCGTTCCGCTTCTACATCAGTAAAAGTTGATCCGTCAAAACTAAAACCAATCTTTACATCTGATGGGCAATCAATCCATGTTAAAGATGGTGCAACAGGAAATTCCTGTTCGGCTACATCAACAACCATATTATTAAAAATTAATGCTTTCATTATTTAAACTCCAAAATCCAGCAAAGACCATCTCCGCCATCTCCACCGTTTCCAACTTCAACGCCACCGCCACCTCCGTTAGATCCGTTGCCATAACCAGAGTTTGAATCATCACCACGGCCACCGCCACTCCAAAAACTGTCTGCTCCTGCCGATGCGAGTTGATTAGCTCCACCGCCACCGCCAGTAAGATTTACATCTCCAGAGGATCCTACACCTCCTGCACCGCCTACGGGGTCGCCAGCTACGACACCGCCTCCTCCGCCAGTTGCGGAGCAATGCGATCCAAAGCTTGATGTTCCTCCCCCTGTTCCATTGCCAGAGCTTGCTCCAGCTCCGCCAGATCCTACTGTCACGGTTTCCGTTGATCCTAGTCCAGATGTAATCCATTTAATTGCAGTTCCACCGCCACCACCTGATGCACGGTCACCACTTCCTGTGCCACCTCCGCCAGCGCCAGTAACATACACTAAAACTTTTGTAACTCCAGCAGGTTTAGTCCAAGTTCCATCAGCAGTAAAAACTTGCACAGAATCCATTACCACAGCAAATCCCGTTGCCGTTCCACTATTAACAATCGTTGCCCCTGAAGGCACTGTCGTAGTGTCACCTGACGCCCCCAGCGTAATATCGGTCCCCGTGCTGGGTTCTATCGCGTTTACGTTCAATAAACTCATACTATTACCAATGTTGATCCCGAAGGAATTGTTACCGTTCCCGTAAAGCTTACGGGTCCCGCAATCAAGCCATTCTTGCTGGCGTTCATGGTGAGGGTGCTGTAAGTTACCGGATTCTCACTATAATATGTTGCGGACAGTTTGTCCACAGTTACGGTTCCATCGGAAGGTGTTCCAACATCAACATTTTCCCCCATCGCCACGATGAAATCAATGTCGCCGCTTGCGACGGAAACTCCGCCGAAATCCAGTGTCGCTCCCGAGACGGTGTACGCCACCCCTGGGGACTGGATCACGCCTGAAATGCTCACGATCAGGTTCTGCGCCGCCGAAGGCGAGTAGTTCACTGAATCGTACTGCAGTGTATAGGACGTCGCAGGGGTTGATCCGCTCACCGCGAGGATCTTCCTGCTTCCTATGTCCAGGTCCCTTCCTATGTATGGCATTATTTATTCTCCAATGCCGTTACTTTAGTTTCTAATTGTTCAATTCTTTCCATACTTTCTTGAAGTGCCTTGATTGCTTTCATATAAAGAACAGAATATTTTACCGCTTTAACTTTTTGACCTTCTGTAAAATTACCATCATCATCAATAGTTCCAAAATCAGAACTTAAAGCTACATCTTCTTTGTCTGGTTTGCTTTCTTCAATTAACTTTGACATACCAGCATCTTCCACTTCTTGTGCAACAACACCCAAGTGATATGGAGTATCATCAACTCCGTCTTTGTTAACAGCTCTTTTAAGTTTAAATTTTCTTACCTTTAGTGCTTTAATATCTTCCCACTGAGAAGAAGCATCTTCAATGTTTTGTTTAATTCTTTCGTCTGACAATGAACCGTAAGAATTATTACTGTTTCTTATATTACCACTATCTAAACAATCCATTACTGTTCCACCGCCATTCCTTGCTCGGTACAGAGTATAAGTTCCATCGGCAGTATCCCTACTGCAAGCGATTTGAGCTACTATGGATGCGTATGATGTATTGGTATTATTTGCGTGTAAACATATCTGGTCGGCAGTATCTTGAGCAGTCAGCCTTGCTTCCGCTGTTGCTGTACCAATGGACACATCACCATCACTATGAATACGTATTCTTTCAGCACCATTACCCCAAATTCTATATGTCTCCGTGGTGTGGTTGTAAGTTATAAAAGCTGGATTTGGAGAAGTAGTGCCATCAGCAAAGGCAAGATAACTCTCTTGAGTGCCTGAAGTTAGTATTGAAATGCCGTGTGGCCCAGAAGAAGAACTACCAACAATCAAATCATTAAGACCACTTGCTGTGCCTGTTGTTGCATCAGTACCAACCATAAGATTTGTACCATTAAAATTAAGATTAGCTTCTCCTTGAATTGCATCTGCTCCTGTAACAGTAGTAACTGTATTATTAGTAGAGCCAGTTAAAGCTGTTCCTGCTGAAGGTGTAACCCAGGTAGCGTCTCCTCGCCAGAATGTGCTGCTGGAAGCAGACGTTCCTGAATTAAGGTTAGCTACGGGAAGGTTACCAGTAACATCAGAAGTTGCTAGATCTACTGATCCAGTTCCCAAAGATAAATTTGTTATCTTGCTAAGTGGCATTAGTCAGCCTCCTCAATCGTGTTGCCTTCTGCTACCCATTTAAGAATGTTTTGGTAGTCCGTGTTTTCCTCATCCATAGGACAAGATGTAACCAGATTACTTGTCGTTCCATCATCTTGAATAACATCATTATGTACAATTTTATAACCATAATGCTTTCCCTGAAAATCAACCAGTTTTTTAACTTTTTTTACATTATCCATTTATAACTCCGCATTCAGTGCTACATAGGTTGAAGCTGAATTTAACAATATCTGACAACCAGTTCCCTGAGTTGCCGAAACATTTCCAGTGCCATTTATTCTAAAATTAGCTTGTGGTTGATACATAGAATATATGACGATAGAATCAAATGCATCCGCACCATTCTCTCTGTACGCATTATAATAACCCGTACCAGCAAGTGTTGTCATACTGGGAGCAGTTCTCATCGCACAAGGAGTTCCTCCACCAGCAAAATAATTAGAATTACCTACGTGACAATATCCCATAGCTACAAATCCCGCACTATTATTTGTACCACCTGAGCCTAATCTTCCATCAGCAACCATATAAAAGTACCTCTGACATCTTAATAAATTATCTCCAAAACTTTCGTGCCTGAAAGGTGGTAAGTCGGCAGATGTGTAGGTTCCTACTTCCAGTTGAACACCTGTAATGTGAAAATTATTGGAAGTACTGTCAGCGTGATTGACTTGACCAACGAACCAATCTGCCGCAACCCAACTTTCCCAAGCTGTTGGCAACGTTCCAGAAGTATAATTTGTTCCTGCCGCCATTCCAAAATCTAAATATATAGACTTGGCATTGTCATTATCTAATACTCCACTCGTGTCCGCTGCAATATTAACCACCTTAAATTCCCAAGTATTCGTTACTGAAATCGTGTATGATCCACAACAGACCCTAGTATTGTCAGCATCATATAGTGCTACTATATTTGTTCCAGTCTTTGTTGCCTTGACCCAAAACGCCACAGTCATTGTTTCAGCATTGGCTGTGCCTTTCTTTAAAAGTTGCAAATCTTGTCCTTCAAACATATAACGCACAAGACAAAAGTCACCAGCAGCTAAAGAAGCATCCGCAGTCGTGCAATCCATTTTGAGTGCCGTGCTGAATCCATCCGCAAAAGCGTTACCGCTTGTCAAAGCTTCCTGTGTTTGTGTCCAAGTTCCAGCAGTGGTTATACTCACACCAAATCTGTCAACTGTATTATATCCAGTACCAGTTATACCTGTTGATGAAGTTCCCCTCTGTGCCACAGCCATATCTCCATTGATTACTAATGGCTGTGCGTTGGGCAGAAAACTTGTTTGTGTAATTCCTTTTATATAGGAGTAATCCACTCTTTTGAGCACCCCTGCGTCGCTCACTAAAAATTCATCAGTGTCGGCTGGCTCGGCACCGAGCGCCCCTTGACCGCTTATTGCGTCATCATTGAGCTTGGCTCCCGTTACAGCCGTATCCAGTATTTTAACCGTCGTTACCGCGTCCGTTGCGAGCTGTGAAGCGGCCACGGATCCTGCTGGTGGATTGACGGTCTGAACCGCCTTTCCAATAAAGACGCAGTACATCGTATCGCTTGTAGTTGTCGCTGCGCTTAGTGTGAGAGTTGTTCCCGACGCCGTGTAGGCGTAACTTGATCCTGGTTGTTGCCGTACGTTGTTGATGAAAAGGGCTATGCCGTTCTCGTTCGTGACAGCGTTGTCAAGCGTATAGCCTGTAGTCGCGCTAGTCGTGAAATGCTGAACCGCGAAGGTTGTGTAATTCAGCGCCGGTTTGTTGCCTACGTAGCCCAAATTACCCCCCTATGCGCTTATCGCATCTACTGTTGATACCCAGACATCCGCTGAAGAAGCCGTGTCCGAAACAACATACATGCGATCGCCTGATTGAACATTCATCTTGGCGCCGCCATCCAATAACTGGAGTGCGCCTCCGCTGGGGATGGGCGCCGTTTTAACCAAGTAATAGTTATTTCCGCCATTGGTTATATATACATCCACATTGATTGTTGATCCTAGAATGTTTGCCACTGAAATTCCAATGATGGTATCATTGGTGTCAAAATCAGATCCATTAGGTATATCGACAGGTGTTGCTCCTACTGCTCTTTCAAAATATCTCTTAAAATCCTGTGCCATCTGTTCTCCTTATACTATAACGCAATCGACATTGCAATACTAAAGCCAGCTGTAACGCCTGAACTCCCTGATGAAGCCGCAGTTATCTGCCCTTGTGCATCAACTGTTAAATCCGTGTTGGTGT
>Ga0114902_1000366_pt1 | contig 26385 bp, 45 predicted proteins | sample MalvireepMed_s12_FD_87291 | JGI IMG/M metagenome (GOLD analysis project Ga0114902, IMG submission 87291) | Marine viral communities from the Global Malaspina Expedition - Malaspina viral metaG DeepMed_s12 | ecosystem: Environmental > Aquatic > Marine > Oceanic | place: Mediterranean Sea... | reverse complement strand
CGAAGGATTGGCGTAAAAAAAAAGTAGATGAGTGCCGTGTGCCTCAAAAAGGGGGACAACCCACAAAGACGGTCGGACGTAGCGCGTACGGAAAGAGACCGCTCAAACAACCCGACTGGGCTGAAAAAGAAAGAAAGGAGAGGATTAGAAAGCACGATGCCTCTCAATCGCCAGCTACGGGCAAGGTATCCGTATCCCAAGAAGATAACGGACACAAAGCCTCAGAAAGACTCTCTAGAATCCAAAAAGACACAAGTGCAGCCAAGGAAAGCTCTGCTCGGGTAGCCAAAGCGCTAGGACACGTTAAAAAAGAACAATCCACGTGGACTCCTGAGGACTCTAAAAAATTAGGAAAATTTAATCCTGATGTTGATGAGAACCCTTTTGATAGAGCTAAAGAGCTTCGCAAGAGGCACGTCGCGAAACATGGGAATACTCCTGTAACCGCTCAAGGAAACAAAAGATTACAAAGAAGAAGAGGAGAAGGTTAAATGCCCCTCAAGTCTGGTTCTTCCCAAAAAGCCATTTCCTCCAACATTAGTAAATTGGGGGACGAGGGATATCCCCACAAGCAGGCTATCGCTATTGCGATGGATAAAGCCAAAAGGAAACCTAAGGGTGAGAGCAAGGTTAATGCGGTTCCCCAAGGTAAGGTGTCCCGTATGGGAAAACAAAGACTAGAAGAAGACCGAGTAATACAGGGAGCTCCCAAAGGTGCTTTCGGTCTCGATTTCAACAACGCCTGGAAACTAAAAAATAAGGACCGGTCGTGGTTTTCGGGAGACTTGGTAAAACGTAAGAAGTATAAGAAAGGTGGTACTTTAGAGGATATGAATCTCTATGACCTTGCAAAGCTATGTCCTGAGCCAGAAGGGGGTTACTTAGACCCTCGCGAGATGGATAAAAAAGTCTACTCCAAGGAACAGTTAAAGGATATGTATGCCGAGGAAGTATACGGACAAGGTTCGTTAGATGGAGATTCCCCAATGCCTTCTGTTGACGAAAAGCAGATTAAAAAACGTAAGAAACGTCTTCACGGAAAGTTACACCCGCACAAGAAGAAAGGCGGCGGCACGTGAAACGGTCATTCCTAGTCTAGTTAGACTAGCTCCATTCTGGTGGGTCGTAAATATCCGCCTCAGCCGAACCACCGGAGTCTGTGAGAATCTCAGGCTTATCACGGAGGACTCTAGCCGACGCTACTAAGTGATATACTCCGTATACCTCAAAACCGTCCTGCTGAACTTCATACACGTCGAAATATACATTCTGGAACCTAGGTTGAATGATATCCCCTGCAATGAGAGGGCGACCAAGCTTGGCTTCAATATATGACTTATTAAAAGTGAACAACTGGTCGTTGGTCATCTCAATACCAAACTCGGTCAAATTTTCCTCAAAGGCTCTAGGGTCATAATGACCTTCGACGAGAATAGGTTCCTGTTTGATTGCCTTCACGCGGTTTTCGCCAAAGACGTCATCAAAGTTCTCATCCACTTCATATTTGTATATGAAAAGTTCGGAACCTGATATGCGAATAAGTTCATCGTCAACCATATTGAATAAATCAATATCGGCATTGTCCAGGTCGAACATTCTCAAGCTTCCGCTCTTAGAAGGATTCGGTGGAACTAACCTTTTATGGTTGGCTTTGAACTCTTTTCCCATATACTTATATAGTTAATCCTTGGGTGGCATATAATGCTCATCCCATACTTCTGAACCCCATGGTCCCCACCATTTCTCAGGTTTCTCTCCGGGTGGAATCCAGTTGTCCAACTCCGATACGGGTTTTCTATTAACTCTTTTTATCGCCAACTCTCCTGTACGCAGTTTATATCCTGGTAGTTGTCGCCATTGGTTCGTGCTATCAGGGAGACCGAAAGTTCCTTTTCCGTACATTCCCTCTTTAAAACTCATTTGACGAAGAACGTCCTTTATTACTAAAGGAATATACTTTGGGTTATCACTAAACTCTTCCCAAGTTAATCCGTCCAAACAGGGAAGGGGCATAGGGTCATACCTTTTTCTCCATTCATCTGGCCAATATCCGGGTATGGTGCGGTCCTGGCGAGGGTCCAGGCACCCGGTCCCTCTGCAATTTGGGGAAACCCAAAAATTTTCCCGTCTCTCTCGATAGGGTTCACTATTTTCCAGTGCATGTGGCGTCCACCAAGGTCCCGCTACCACCCTGTCCTTGTTTTTGCAATACCCAGGATACCTAACCGGGGGACACCATCCACGCTTCCCATAACAGCCAGCAGCCATTCCACCGGTGCATTTAGAGTGTAAACCTCTCGGACCCAACTCCTCGCAGTACCACGCATTGGTACCATAATTGCCCCCTCCAACGTAACCAAATCCTCCTATCGTAGCATTAGGTTCGTCTTTCCTGTCCCAACCTGGATACTCCCATTTATCCCTCCCTGCGCGGTCACCAGTCGCTGCCATCACATCAAGAAAAGTATTCATATAAGCTTTGGGTGAGGTAATATATCCCCTCATTCCTGCGCTGCCACCTGGACTTCTATTATATGTATAATTCAGGCTCAGCGTGTCTATACCCGGCTGCATCAAATAAGCATCCCCCCACACATTAGGTCCGTATCCATTAAGGTTATCGGAGGAGTGCATCTTGTATAGGTTTTTTAGGTGTCCGGTCCCCCAACCTCTTGCACCAAACTCATTTTTTGCTTCATACAATTGATTTAAAAGACCCCGCTTCATGTTTCCGAGCGGGCTAAATGGGTCCCTTGGAGCATCCCTACCTTTTGCGTACCTCCCCATTCCCCCTACCCCCTTAATAACCCGTCCTCCGGGATAAAAATTCCAGCCTGATGGTCTCTCGTCCACAAACCAGTCTTTCTGTTCATCAGTACCCTCTTGCGGCTGTCCTAGCACGAATTCTAACACTTGCCAATGGTCGAGTGCGGCAGTACCCCGAGTACTATCTCCCACAGGACCATTTCCGAATGGACCATCAACCGACTCACAGTGAAATCCCCCCACAGTAAGCATATCTCCGGGTCCGTCAACTAATTTTGGCTCTCGCTTTACCGCCGCTGGCAATCCAGCAGCCGCTCTAGCACCATCCCGCGCAGTGTTGAAATAAGTCATCCACCCCGTTACTTGGTGAAGACGCCCTCCCTTCCGTCCCGTGGAAGCCCATGCAGGCCAATTCCAGTCGCTTCCCCCCTGTACAGTCGCTACATCAGCATACATAGGTATTTTTTGGGGATGAGACAGTAATTCGCCTCCGTTATAAGTTGGACGCCATACATTGTCGTAGTATCCCACGGTCATTCGACTTCTTCGCGTATGGTGTATTGATACTAACTCCAAAGTGTAGTGCCACGGTCCTTTATAATTTGGGTACTCGTATTCACTAAGGGTGAAATGCTCCATCTGCTTTGGTACAGGATTTATTCCCCATGCGGCGTACTGCTCTCTTAGATGTTCAGGAACCATGTCATTAATTCTCGTATGTCCTATAGAAATACTGAAACAAAGCGAAAACCCCTCTTCTTCCATCACCTCCCAAGGTAATGAATTTTGCCGAATCTCCTCTGGGGTTAGGGATTCAGTTAAATTGGTTCCGGTGTCTTTAAGTACCTTCTCGGTAAATATATCCCCAAACCAATACTGTTGTGCGGCTTTATGGTTATGATAATTACCGACATGGCGCTCATAGTCCGTTTGCGCCTGCTCCCACTCACTCTTCTCCTTCTCAATTAGAGTGGTGCCCTCTACGCCCTGGACACCTGGACTCATTATCTTTCCATCCTGCCGCAGTATCTCGGTGTCAGGCATCATAGGCTGACGTGGATGAAGGTCCTGGAATCCTCTACCCATCACATGCTTGTCCTTTGCACTCAATTGTGAAGGTTCGTCGTTGGTGAGAGGTCTTTTAGCCATTTAGAAAGCTGATAGGATGTCGGTTAGGAGACCTTCAAAAATAGCTTTGTACAGTCCGAGTGCCAAAAGTACTCGAATCGCTACGTTGGCTAGGTCTGTGGCGAGATTTGCAAAACCGCGAATGGTGTTATCGAACCAATTCACGAAAGTGCCGCATAAAGAAGAAACTAGGTTTAGGAATTGTGCCATACCATATTTAGTAGTCCTGCACTTCCATAAAAGTATTATCACCCATCTTTCGTCCTAGGGTTCGCATCCATCGTGTGCGTTCGTTATTCCATTCCTCTCGTTCTAGCCTATGACGTAATTCTAGTTCATCCATGCGCCTCATGAGCTGTCTCTCGCGGTAGAGGCTAAATCCTACCCACAAGCCGAGTACTCCGTACTCTAATAAAATGTCTGTTAAGTTTCCCATAGAAGTATTTACACTTCCATGGCTTCCGTCAGTTTATAATTTATATCGGTGAAGGATGACCATTTAGAGGGTACCATATCCTCCGCGTAAATGGCGTCCACGGGGCATTCGGATTCACACGCTGCACAATCGATACATTCGTCGGCATTGATGAACATGGGAAGATTTAACATGCTTTCTTCGGGTTCTGTCTCATAGATGCAATCTACAGGACACACCTCTACACATGCCGTATCTTTAGTTGCCACGCATGGCTCTGTTATAATAAACGTCATATATTTATGTAGGGTTAAAATTCTTTTTGAAATGGTGTATCGTACCACTTGTTTCCGTACTTGATGGAACCACCATCAGCTACGAACAGAAGACCGTCTCCCCATGCTTTAAACCATGATGGTCCCACCAAAGCCCATGGGTCGGTTTCTAGGTTATAGGTACCTTCTAGTATTGTGACCTCGCATACTCCTTCTTGAACATACACGGACCAAAAATGAAAGCCTCCATTGCCCACATCAGGATACCGAGTAACATCCACCTTTCCGTAAGTGCTCATGTATCCCTCTCCATCGAACCAGATGTAGAACATAAGATGGGACCCGTCTAATAGAAAATCCGATGTTCCTCCGATTACCTCCATATAACCAGCATCAAATACCTCAATAAACTCCGGCTCAGGAACTGGAGGGTCCGAAGGGAAACATCCAGCGAGCGCAGCGAGCAACAAAATTTTTATTTTAAGGATATTTGCCATGGAGGGAAGTTAAGGTAGTCGTTTTCATCTACTTTTATATACTCTACGCTATCACCGTGAGTGACCAGAGCTTCGCCGTTATACAAAGTTATCAGCCCAGATGGTCCCCATAGGCGCATGATGGCTCCAGCGTTGGGAAACTGTCCTCCACTTATCTTCCCCGGGTGTATCGCATAATGCCAACCAGGAATCGACGGAAATATAAATCGGTCGGGAAAGGTAGAAATGTATGCGCTGTGAGCAAATATTAGGTAGTCCCGTGCCCACGGGTACACGAGGTCTCGGTAGATTATCATACCCCGGTATTCTTGAGTCCCAAGGTGCCTATTGGGTTCCCAAGCCCGAAATCCTATTGTGCTTCCAGTGGGTTTGTCAGCCTTTAATTTTATTTTCCCTTTCAAGTCGAGTATTAACCAATTGCAATCAGTTATGAACTCGATGTAAAGATTATCTTTTTTTGCTACTACGGGGTCTTGGGGGGAGGCTGCTGGCTGGAATAGGAGAAAAAGTGCCAAGCATATGTTTTTCATATAATTATATATCCGTTATAGGAGTCCCAGACTATAATGATTCCGTGGAATTTTTACTGACACGGGGGTGACAGGCGATTCGACGGGTAGAACTCTGAATGAGAGCCTGCTCGGACGTGGGTTCAATTCCCACCACCTCCACCACTTTATACACCTTCTCCGCTGGCTCCTATTTTTTCCGTCTAATTTTTTATTTTTTCAATTAGTTTTTTTGTTTGTAGGAGTCCCAAGCTTGTCTAGCGTATGCGGCAATCGCAATAGCAAGAACGGTGATAGTGACTGAATGTAACACATTATTATATATGCACTTATAGAGATGTACCTCCAGGAGGAAGTGGGGGGGTTTCACCCTTTGGGTCCCATACTCTAACGTCGCTTTTTCCGGTGGGGCATTATAACATAGACATCCCTCCCTGTCAACTCAAATAAATAAAAACTTTTTACTTGACAGCTTAGCTTGAGTATGTTATACTGTGCGCATGAAAAACATCCAAACAATACTTGACAACACAGCAGCGACACGCTATAATGGTGCTATGAAATATGCATTAGCCTTCTTACTTGGTGTTGTGTGTGCTGTATGGCTCTCACCACCACATCCTACTGTTGAGCTTGATAAGCTTGAGCGTGAGCGTATTATATACGAAGTGCTTGACAGGCTAGAGGATGCAGGGTATAATGCCCAGCTAGCTCAGGATACTATGCTTAAGCCACGCAGGGGGTGGTTCAATTGATGTCCTTCGCATGGTGTCTCCTTGCGTTCCCTGTAGGCTTGTGCGTAGGCGCGTGGGCATATGACCACGGATGGAGAGCCCAGTCCCCATTCTACAGAGTTACGGACAAGGTGAATGGCTTCACAGGATGGGTAGCACAGTCCCCCTTCTATCGAGAAAAAAATGAAGATTTAACTTGACAGGAGGGTATGGCTATGCTATACTATGTACATGAAAAATAAACCTAAGAAATATCAAATCTCTGAGTTCACAGAGATGTGCGTCTTGTATACACGCAAGAACAAACATATCATCTACAAAGGCTCGTACTTCTATTGCAAGGCTTTGCGTGAGATGCATGGCTTCTCTACCTTGGAGACTAACATAGTCACCAAAAATTTCTTTGATAAAGTCTTGACAGCTTAGGCTGGAGACGCTATAATATAGTCATGAAAAACATACCTGTTAACGACCTTTGCGTACCTCTGGCAGAGGCTTGCGCTCAAGTTCTCTACTACATGGATAACTCTACTAAATGGAATAGAGAGCTTGTCATAGGCGAATTCTACGCAGTCGCTAAAAGAATAAATGACCAGTTCCCCAAAAGCCTTTTTGTAGGTTGGGTAGAACAAACCGAACGAAACATAGAGCGCGGTGTATTCAAAACCGACCTCGAAGTCTATAACGAAAATGCTTCTTAGTACATTAATCCTTGCTTTACCCCAGACTCTCACCCCGCAACAGACGCAACTCGTCCAGGCTCTCATCCAAGTGGAGAGTAGTGGTCAGGATGACGCTATCGGGGATAAAGGGTCGGCAATCGGGTGCTTACAGATATGGGAGATATACTGGCGAGATGCTTGCGAGCGTTCTAATATCGGTGGTAAGTATTACGATTGTTTTAAGAGGGATTATGCTATTCTGGTCTTTGATGCATATATGAAGCGCTACGCTAGAGAAGCATGGACTAACCCAAAGAAGTTTGATGCTGAGAAGGTTGCCCGCATTCATAACGGGGGACCAAAAGGTTACCGCAAAAATGCAACAATAAAATATTGGAAAAAGGTGCAGAAAGTGCTTGATTAACCCAAAAAATCGGCCCCGGTTTTGACCTAACCCTTTACGCCATAAGGACTTAAAAAATATAAAATAATACTTGACAACCCAGGAACGCTACGCTATAATATGTCCTATCGCTTAGGCTCGTGAGCGGTCGGTTTGCTGGTTTATCCACCACCCTAGAGTAACTCGAAAAAACCAGACGAGCCCAAATTTTCCCAGATTTTACTTGACATAGCCCTAGGGAGATGCTATAATATCTCCCTCAATAACTCAACACTAGGAGGTGTTACTTTGTATAGTTCATGGATTAAAGATTGGTCTTACGATGCGTCTACTGGAAATCTCGATATCGAGACGAAAAGCGGAGCGTCATACACTTACGGCGATGTCCCTCAAGGGATTGCGGACGAATTCTCGGACGCTGACAGCCTAGGTGAATTCCATAACACTTGCTTGCGTGGTCAATATGACTATGTGAGAAACTAGGGATTGTTTTTCATAGGTAAACTTACCGAGCCTACAGTATAATACGGAAAGGAGTTTTTGCGGTTTCTCATAAAAAACCGCATTTTTTTATTGACAGAGTTGTATGGCGACGCTATAATATGGGCATGACAGACATCCGAAACTTTGATTCTTCTTACTCTCCCTCTGAGCGCATGGAAGGTAATTCTATCCCTGAATGCATGGAATGCAATGATGAGGGAATGGTGCATGGTCCAAACGATACGCAGGATTTCTGCTCTTGCGAGGTTGGGCAGGATATCGAGAAAGGGTTTCTGGATTACTGTGATGCGTACGATGACGATTGCTCGGATGCGGATGCGTTGGCATCTGCTGGCATGGGTACGGACGAGGATTATGGGTGCTACGATAGTGGGGACTATTTCTAAGTCCGGCTAGCGTAAGCACTTACGCCAAAAACGGGGCCGATTTTTCCAGATTTTACTTGACAAGACCCCTAGGATATGCTACAATGCGCTTATGAAAATGACACGGTCCCACTTCCAAGCCTTGGCAGAACTTACTGCTGGCATTCAGTTTGCGTTGAACCTCACCAAAGACCAGATTACAGACCTTGAGGACTTGGTGCTAGAAATGTGTAAAGATGCAAACCCAAGATTCAATCAAGAAAGATTTCTAAAAGCTGTAGAAAAAGCCAAGATTTAACTTGACAAAGCACTTGCGCGACGCTATAATATACACAATGAAAACATTAATAAATCTCTACTCTATCCAAGTTGGCAAGCTCTTTGCTTGGTCTTGGAATCACGGTTCCTCTCACATCGCTCCTGCGTTGTTGGAACATTACAGGTCGGTGCGTAGGCACTTGCCTATAACTCTGAACGGTAACCACTGGGGTAACCACCTCGGTTCAGGTTACAAGCCTTGGTTAGCTACTCAAGGTTGTGAAGGTAACTAAATACCTTTAGCTCTTTTGAACTCTGGGGGAGGATGGCGGTAGCCTATACACCCTTCCCCGAAAAACAGTTGATACTCCCTACCATCACTACCTCTATCTGGTTGTCCCTGGGCAATACATTAGGATATATGCGGCATAGTTCCTCTTCTGGAATTCAAAACAGCGAGTTGGTGCGAGGCAGCATATTGCGTTAGTCCTCCAAATGGGCTAGGAAGACCCTCTAGGCATAGAGACGAACCCTAGCCAGCCCAACTTTTCAAAAAATCGGGCCACGATTTTGACCTAAGTCCTTACGCTATAAGGATTTAAAAATTATAAAATAGTTCTTGACATGGGGGAAAGGAGACGCTAGAATATACGCATGAATTGGAATGAATACACTGTCCCTACTAATGTCGAAGAACGGCATGAACTCTCTCTCTTAATTGGCTTGGCTTTCGCTAAGTCTTACGCCATACATCCTGACTCAGAGGAAACGGTAAACCTCTTAGAGATTTATAAAGATTCTCGAAGAATGGTAAACCGTCATGGCAATAATGAGTACCGCTCTCGCTATGGAGCTTTTGAAGCGTACAATGCTACGCAAGGTTACGCTAGGAGCATTTAATGCCTCTTCCTCCCGACCTTTCAAAACCAGCCTTTGCTTTCTTTCCTGAAGCGGCTGACCGTATCCTACAGAATGGATGCGTAACTTGTCCTAACGATATCCATGATAAGGATTTTAAGGACGAACTCTCTCGCAAGGAGTACGGTATCTCTGGTATGTGCCAGACCTGTCAGGATTCTGTGTTTGAAAACTCTCAAGAATTTTAATTTTTTCCTTGCTTTTTCAAATACTCCACGCTATAATAAATCAGTCGAAAAACGACACTCTCATTAACCCTTACATACCACGGAGGTATACCTAAAATGGCGAAACATCGTCCAATCTCAGAACGAATGGAAGCATTGCAAGCTCAAATGGTTGCATTGCAAACCAAACAGAACAAAGAAGCAGTAGACGCTGACCCACAGGTTCAAGCTGTCGATGCTCAGATTCACGCTCTCAATAACGAAGCGTTGAAATGGAAGCGTTGGAGCAAAGATGCCCAACAGAAAATCGTTGATTTCCAAAAGCGAGTAGCTGAGTGGGAATTGCGAGATGAGCAAGCCGAAGAATGGTTAGCTCAATACAAAAAAGACCTCGCTTCCTTGAAAGAGGAAAGAAACCTAGTCGCTAATGAGGTGGCTAAGGGAATGTAGGGATTGTTTTTCATACTGAGCAAGCTGGCAATGCTCGTGGCTGGGGGATTCCCCGTAAGATAGAAAGCCCACAGAAAACCAGCGCCCCTCTCCTTTTGGTTTGGGGCTTTTTTACTTGACATTCCCAAAAATCGCGGCCAATTTCTTCCATAAGTCCTTACGCTACAAGCATTTAAAATTTATTAAATAATACTTGACAAGCGAGCAGCGAGCTGCTATAATATACCCATGAAACAACGGTGAGATTTTCAGTCAGCTTTTCACACCCGACAGAAAAAAACAGAAAAGTTATAAAGCGAACCACCCACGCTAGCTAAATGGGGATTGAAGGCTCGGTTCAGGATTCTATAGGCTTGAACCGGGTTTCTTCTTTTTATACTTGACAAAGCTGTAAGGATATGCTATACTATGCGCATGACAATCAGTTCCCAAAAGCCTTACAGGGGTGCGATGGCTACGCCAGCGGTTCTCAACGCTAGGCAAAAAGCCAAGCCCAAACTCTCGAAAACTTCTAAAATGCCAGGAAAATCCTGGTCGCAGTCTGCTTGGGAAACTTGTCCCGGTGCTAGAAAAGATGACGGAAGCCCAACGGATGCGTGTAGCTTTTGCTATGCGCTCACTGGAGCCTATCAATTCCCGGGAACGATTGCCGCTAGAAAGCATAACGAAGCCGATTGGCAAAAGGACGGATGGGTTCGTGCTATGGTAAAAGAGATTAAAGGGATGAAATACTTTCGTTGGTTTGATTCTGGAGATATCAATAGCACAGTGTTGGCTGGTAAAATCTGGGCGGTCATCGCCTCAACTCCTGACACAATGCACTGGCTCCCTACTCGCAGCCATAAGGTTAAGGGTATCGCTAAAAGGTTAGAAGGTATTAGAAATCTTCCGAATGTAGTGGTGCGTTATTCGAGCGATAGCCGGGAAGGTGGTCGTTTGGATTCTACCCTATACCCCAACAACTCAACAATCATACAATCCAAAGAGGATTTTGTTCCCGCAAAAGGTTATGCTCTCTGTCGCTCTGGTGAGCGTGGTGGAAAGTGTGGTAGCTGTAGAGCTTGCTGGTCTACCTCTGTGGAAACTGTCGCCTATATTCATCACGGCAACAAAGTAAACGAGAAAAAGTTTGAAAAGGACTTGATTTCTGTGTAAAAACCGGCCTGGGCTCGCTCCTAACTACTTACGCTATAAGAACTTATAAAATATCTTGACAGGGTGGGGGAGTGTGGTAAAATAAAAGCTCCATAGCAAGGCTCGAAAAAGGTGCGGGAGATTATCGGAACATGATAAAAGAAACTAGGAAAGCCCAAAGCATAAAAGGAAAGAAGAAAAAAAAGAAAACCGTTGCAACTTCTTGTTTTGTAAAGGTTTATGCTTGACTGACATGGGGGAATGTGATACAATAAGATACCTTAGAGGATACTACTATACCTCTACTGTTCTTTCATCCTTCTTAGATTGTTCTTACATATTGTTGGTTTTGAAATTCTAATTTTGATTTTTTATCTTTTCGCGCAAAAAAAAATAAAACTTACAATCAAAAAATTAAAATTTCAAAATAATATCCTTCAGTATAAAACAATCCTTGACTTATACCACCCTTATATGGGACGCATTGTTCCTAGTGTTTTTTAATGAGTAGTAAAACCAAGCTAAATAGCATTTATTACTAGTTTATTACATACTAAATAGTCGTTTGACTTATATGAGATAGGGGTAAATGAGAGATAAATAGGAGTTTTTAATTATATTTTTTCTTAAACCCCCTATTACGAAAACAAAATAATAAGCAAGAAAAAACAAAATTCCCTCAATCTTACAAAAAAGCAGGGAAAAAATTAAATAAAAAAAACAAACCCCCTTCCTTTGACTTATATGACCCTTATGGGTATGTCTTAGAAAGGGGGTAGTTTTTTACCTACTTTATCCCTATGTGATATATCTTTTATCCTTTGACTTATGCTTCCCTATATGGGTGATATGTCTTTGGTATCTAAATCTAAATCCCATTCGGAATACTGTGTAGTCTCTGAAGAAGTTGTTATACTAGTATCAGTATTTGTTACCTCGGTTGTACTATCCGCCGAAATATCTTTTACTAACCAGCACTCGATTGGTTGATACTTACTAAACTCTAGAGCATTAGAAGCGTAGTCAGAGGTCTGATTGTCTTTAGCTTTTATTCGTGCTTCAGCAACATTGTCTGCGTCTACGAATACCCATTCGATAGCATCACACTTTCTACCTACAACATATCTGGTCATACCAGACTCACTCCTAGTGGTGGTACTTCTTCGTGGACTTGAGGACGGACTCTCCTCTCACGAAACTGTTTAGGACGCTCGTTATTGTTCTCTGGACGATACCTTTGCATCTCCAAACGCTTATTCCTTTGTTGTTGGTTGTAACGATTCATGCGTTGCTCAATGCTCTTACGCATATCTTTACATTCACCACAATCAATTTGCGCAAACAAATCACTAGCAATCCAACCTAGAGTAAACATCAGAATCAAACCGATGCCTTTAATAAAATCATTTTCTTTAATCATGTTAGTTCCTCCAAGAGTTTCTTGGCGTTTGCATCCTTTTGGTCAGGCGATGCTTCTTCCATTGGTTCTGTTATGTATTTCTCATCGGATTCAAAGATTGTATCTTCGTTCCATGAGTGAGGGATTCTCCCTCTTTGGGAAACACTACCATCGGCGGCAAAACAACGAATGTACTCATCAACAAGTTCGATAGAGTTATTCAAACCCTTACCATACTTGTATTCATGTTCTGTTTCTTCTGCCATGTGTTTGGCATATCCTGATACATGAGCTATTGCTCGGTACAGGCGGTCATCTATCGGTTTAATTTTCATTTTGTTCAATCAGGTACTCCAAATACCATTTAGCTTTTTTAAGGTCTTCGACTCCGTTCTTAAACTTGTAGCGAGTAATGTATTTAACTATGTTTCCTTCTGCGAAATCCATATCCCATGAGAATATGTATTTGGTTGTTTCCATCCCTCTATTATAGTGTTCGGGATGGTTAATCTGGTCATTCTTCTTCGTCATCTTCAATCCCCATATACTCTTTGCATTGTTCTTCGGTCATATCCTGTTGCCAGAAATAATCTCCTCCTTGAATATCAAACCTTGCTCCGTAGAGTTGTTCTTCTACCCAAGTAACCTTAAACATTAAATGTGGAAACTTCTTAGACACAGCTTCTATCCAATCAATTGGAGGACTCCACGCAGTCTCAAACCCATAAGAGGTTGAGTGTTTGCTGTGGTCAACACATGGTTCCGACGCATCCCATTTTGTTCCCCACTTGTTTATGCACCAATGATACCAACCATCACCTTTCTTGGAGTTGATATGTTTCTTTGGAACAGGAACAGACGCATGAAATGAAAGGTCTGTATAGCTTCCTTTCTTCATGGTGTCGTGGAAGTGGAATCCTTTATTCTTCTCCACAAACTCTTTTCTGTGTTCCAACTTTCCTTCTACTTCTATACTATTGCTCACCCAGTTCGGCATTACTTAACCTCCGTGTTTATCAACGCCTCAATATAAAAGGTATCCCACATCTTATTTAATGTAGAGTGTGATATACCATTGTAATTTGTTATGGAATTATATTCCTTTAGGTCTAGTTGGTGTTGCTCATACGCATCTGTCGTTGGGACTGAGCAGGACGCAAAAAGAAAAATACTTATTAAAACAATTACACCACATAACATTGCTCCTCCTAACATCCTCGTAGAAGATATTGCTTCACGCTTCATTTCTTCTCTAAACTTATCTAAATCTCTTTTATTCATTTCTTCACTCCTTTTCTTACGAGTTGGCGAACATAGTAACGCCTCTTGTCTCGTTCAAACCATGTTCTCTCATAAAGAGAATACTGGTCTGCGTCATTAAGAGAAGCCAGAAACTTCTCTGCTTTCATTTTATTATCGAACCCTTTAATCGTTCTGTACTTAGTTGTTTTCTTTTTCATCGGTCTATTATTTGTATAGGCTTTTCGTGTGTGCGATACTGCCAAACCCAATCAGGGTCATCACCTTGGAAGTATCTAAGATTTGGTTTGTTAGCAAAGTATGTACGATACGCAGTAACCGTATCTGCACATTTGTATTCATCAGGCATACACAATGGTAGTTGTGTAGGCTCATCGGTGGGAAACTGTTTTACGAAATCAATATCCCTACTCAACTCATTCATTTGAACGAGAACATCATCACACCCATGCTGTTGCTTGTCATGTCTACGACAAAACTCACCACGCAAACTAAATGCTAGGTCTAACAGATTGCTAAAGTTAGCAAACGATTCTCTAGCCCATTTAGTTGAGGGATGATTTTGGAAAGACATTCTGTAACGACTGTCGTAGCCGAACAACTGAACATTGGTGGACAACATCTGGCAAGACTCAATAATCATTTTGTTTACACGATAGTTATCATGGGACAAAGCTGATTTGTGCCAATCAATATCATTACCAGTTTTTTCAATAGCAAATATATTCATGCGTTCATTGTATCAGAATCTTGCTCGTCAGTCAATGTTTCTTTTTGAGAAGGGAAAGGGTCGGTTACAACCTTTTTACCTTTACACGACCAACACTTGTACCGACGATAACCTTTTACAGTCTCCTCTTGAATACCTGTGCCATTACAAATTGCGCATCTAATCATGTTATCTACCTCGATAAGGGTTTTCATCTTCCCATGACCTCCATACTATTTCATTGGTTTTGGTATTCTTTACATACGCCAGGTGGTCTTTATTATAGTTAAGCATCATTCCGAATCGTAAAGCAGTCCATAGGCGGGAATAGTTTTTCCAACCACACCACCATTGATGCGCACTACCCCATGCTTGATACACAACAAAACATTCCTCTGTTACATCCTCTGGAAGATTGGGTGTGTCTGTTAAAAACCCTTTCTTCTCTGGTTGAGTCCAATCAGGCTTCGGCATCTTCTTCATCTCCTAGAGTTAAAAATCCAAATGAGCATTTCTCGTATGAATCCAATAAACTTTTTAGTGTGTGGATTACTTCTGCTAACTCGGCTTTATCGTGGTCTGGTAAATCGAGAAGCCTCTCAGCATCCTCTAAATTTTCGATAGCATACTTTAATGCTTCTTCATCCGTCATTATTTCTTTCTGTTTCATGTTTATCTTCCTTGGGGTTCGTAGCTCACTACTTCTACACCAGCATGATTAAGCAAATCAATCCCAGCATCATATCGGTAGCGATTATTGTAAACTACTTTCACAACCTTAGACTGAATAACCAGTTTGGCACATTCAACGCAGGGTGCGAGAGTAGTGTAGAGTGTTGCGCCAGCACTACTGTCGGTGGAGCAAGCGATTTTAGCAATAGCATTTTCTTCGGCGTGGATAACTTCTGGCTTGGTTCTATTATGTTCCTCACAAGTATTATCAAAGCCGCTAGGCATACCATTCCATCCCATAGAAAGTATCCTGCCCTGACGGACAAGGATACATCCTACTTTATTCCTTTCACAATGCGACATCTCCGACAACCTTTGTGCGATATCCAGATACAACTGTTCGTATCGTTCGGGCTTATTTGGGTTTTCCATCTCTATGTGTAGCATTGTACAAGTAACCTATGCTGGCAGTATTCATCAAGAACAAAAGCCAAAGAGCCATCAGTTGAAAGTTTTGATTGTAGGCATTATAGAAGCTACAACCCAAAGCTGTCAGGACAAGAAGGAGAGCGTATATCATTCTTCGTTATACGACTGCAACTTTCTTTCCAGTCTTTGTATTGTGTATTTGATTTCCGATTTGCTCTTCCCTGTATTCCTGCATAGCCGATTTATATTTAAGCCGCCATTAGGTTTAATGGTTCTACCATCCTTTTGTATCTCACTCACCATGTCTCTCAACTCATCATCAAACTCTTCATTACCAAAAGGTTCAAAGCTATGAATTGGAGAGTGGACTTTATCCTTTACCAACTGTTCGTTTATACTAATCTGCCTACGCAAAGGCTCACGCCTCTTTATTTTTACGCCCAGATTATTTTTTCTATTCCACAAAACAGTTTTGAGATACTTATCGAAGTGAGAAGTGTGCTTATATTGTGCAAAAGGTTTTTTAGTGGTTCTATCAAACATCTCTACGGTATCCATGATTGCTATAGAAAGTTCTTGATAGCTATCGTCATGGTCATTGGTAATCTTATCGCCCCCAATTCTATATGAAATGTGGTGTAACAATTTACCGTACTTTTCTTCTAACCATTCCCAATCTTCATTTGTTAATTTAGTTTTCATTGTAAGTTCCCTCCATCATGAGTCTACGAAATTTTAATACTTCTGAGTTTATAAAGGCTTTATCATCCACAGTCCAATCTTCACTTCTTTTGTATTGCGAAGGGTAAACTGTTATTTCTCTATCTTTGGCTGGTATCGTACCATTAAAAGCGTACCCCACGCAATCGTGGTCTTCCTTTTTCAAGTAGCCGAAATGCTGTTTAAGAGTCGCCATCATAGAGGTTATGGTATTTCTATAGTACGATTTGTCGTCGTCCCTATATTGCTTCTCCAACCACTTTTGAGGAGACAAAGGCTTGTCATCCCCATCCAAGTATCTTCTGTATGAGAAGAAATCACTCATCACCGACTTTATAGTATCAGGATAGTTACCATCCAAATCATAACTACTGATATATGAATCGTAATTAAATGAATGTTTAGTTTCCTTATTCTTCTTCTCAATAAAGTCTTCGATAGCTTCAACCACCATCTTGATAGATTTACTCTTTATGCGGCTAAACGCTTTATTGTGGATACTGTTATACCTTTCGGATAGAAAGGAAGTGTCCAACTCGGTAACAGGCTTTTCCAGCACCAAAGCATTTAAGTCGTTTTCTTTCATGTACCACAACAAGTCCATAAAAAACAGTTCAGGTTGGGAGTGATATCTTCCCCGACCACGGGAGCAACCATCTTGAATAAAAAACTTATTCTTTTCATATTCATAGTTTTGCTGTCCACGATTTGTTTGCAGTATTTCATCTATCAGCATACCACTCGTAACGATATGCCTAGCGTCATCTGGGGTCGCACCAAACATCTCGACTTCCTTTCGCAAATCATTTATGAGAACAACTTGGTTGCACTCTCTGCCAAACTTATGAACATCTTGCAACGCTCGTTCTTTATTTTTACCCGTCCTATGGTCGCTCCTAACAAAATCCATAAGGAATGTAGCCACTCCTCTCTTTTCGTTACTCATACACTTTAGAGTATAATCGTTTATTATTTTTTTACGCATATTCGTTTATCAGTTGGTTAATTGTTTTGAAAAATTCTACATCAAAGTTATCGTCGGAGACAGTAACAGCATTCGTGCCATATATGTCTTTTATTTGCTCGGCATGGTGGTCGCTACGACCTCCATCCAAATACATTGTGAGATTGGGAATACCACGAAGATACTTAATGCGTAGTGCTTTAGTATCCTCATTATGTGCCCGATAAGTTGTTACACCATATCCATCCTTAATGTAACTCTCCAATGATTCTTTAGGAATAAAGTTATGAACCACCTCTCCATCAGTTAGATTGATAATAACCATGTTCTTAGTTGTAATGTTCTTTCTGCACCACTCAAGTAGAGCAGGTAAAAGCAAAAACTCTGGAGTATAACTTCCACTCGCTCTCTCATTAATCGTGATAGGAGCAGAGGTTTCCAAATCTAAAATCTTATCCCAGTCGGTATCATTCTTTACATTAGAAAATACCCTACTGAGAACAGGAACATAGCCTTTCACAAAACTATTAAACACTTCACCCGCTTCGGACTTAGTGAATACTTCCATCTTGATTTTGTTGTTCAACACTACTTTATTTGCTTTTGCGAAAGCAGAAACAATCGCATTAGCAATTTCAATACGGTCTAAGTTATAATCCTCATACTCCGTCCTAGTGTAGCCCGACATACTTCCACTCGTATCAATCAAGAAAAGAAATGTCGTATCTGATTTAGGAACACTTGTCTTTTTGTAGAACACACTATCGTCCATTTGATGTCGATAAAGTTTTCTAGGGTCAAGTAGTCCACGATTACTTTGGTATCTCTTTGGCTCTCTTGATTCAAGCAAAGCAGTCATATTGCGAGTAAACTTTCTGAACAGTTCCTCACGATAACTCTTTACAGGAGGCTTATGCTTCTTAAAAAGTGCTTCTTTATCAAACCTAAGTTTGTTGGAATTCTCTCTAACCACTAGATATCCTCCTTTCGCATATAATTTTGGGCTGGCACACAAGCATCATCGTAACGACCACTTTGTGCGTTCTCCACCCACCACTTTATTTCTCTAATAGTGGCATATACGGAGTAATGTAAATCAACCACACTTTCTCCTTTCGCAAAGTTACGACCAAGATACTTATGTTGCTTACTTCCAGCACCATAAACTTGCATCGCAAGTTCGGTCATGGTGTTGTTAGTAGCTGTAACCGTCGCAAAGTCAGCGTCGTAATCAGGCTTTATGGTTGTTGTAAATTCTGCTTCGTATTCCATGATATCGGTTGTGGTAACATTTTTTAGTTCCCCTACCGTCATGTTCTTAGCAAAGCGTAGAAATGATTTTGGTTCTGTTAGTTTAAGCATAGCAATCAAAAATAAGTGTATCGTAGTCTATTCCTTGTGGAGCTTGATTCATAATCTCTCTACATGGAACATGGTTTATAGCTTTGAAGGCTTGTATTTCAGCCCAAAGCTGGGGGTTTATCACAAATCGTGGTTCACCCTTGTTGTCAGCCTCAGTCTCCCCTTCAGGGTTTCCCATTGCTGTTAATAAATCTCGGATATCGTCTTCACCAAGTTCGTGTCGAACCTGTTCAACAAATTCCGCATCCACATCCGTGCAATCGGAAGCCTTTTTGGGTTCCAACTTTAACTCCTCATCCCCCTGTAAAGAACCAGTATCACCTCCTTCTTCTCCCACTTCATCAGCGAGAAAATCAGAGATAGCACTTTGGTTCATTTCAGTTTGCTCCTCAAATTGTTTCCACAACGCTCCTGCGTGGTCTTGAACAACCTTTCCAAAAGTCTGGAAAGTATTTGGGAAGTAGTCATTAGGTGTTTCTACATCTTTAATGAAATCAGAGGTAAGGTTGCTGTTAGCGATAATATCATCTTTCACATAACCTTTCCAATGAAACAAAGAATTCAGAAACTGCCCATGCAAAGTGTTTGTATCAATTTCGCCTTCGGCAATGCGTTCTGCGAATTTATCGTAACAAATCTTTTCATGCTTGAAACGATACTTTTTAAGATTCTCAGGTTGCATCTCATCAATACGCACATCTTCAACAGCATTCATTAAAAGGAATAAATCACCAAAGAATTGATAGATATAGTCCTTATACTTGTGCTTGAGTTCTCTTTGCACTATCTGGTTCGCAGTCATGTTGCCATGAGAAGCAAGTGCATCCCATAACGACATCTTTCTACCGTAGTGTTCTACTTCCACAGTTTTAAGTATTCTCTTAAAATAGGGAAACAAATTACGACATATTTCTGTCTCTCCATCAGAGAGTTTTATATGGTGCAACTCATGTATCACAGCGGAAATGGTTTCATCTACTCGACCTTCCTTGAGCATATCAACTGGAATAAAAACTTGATTTTTATCCACAGACGCACATGGAATTCCCTCGCAAGCATAATCAATACTTACTTTCTTATCTGGAACAAGAAAGTCTGCGTAATGCCTCAAAAGGGTTTGGAGGTCGAACAACAACTTGGGAGATATGGAAATATCTTCCATATCCCCAAGCCATGCAGACATAAGTTCTGCATCAGCCTTAACAGGCTGTATATCGACGGTTTCAGTTTTGCTCATTAGAGTTCTTCTTCAACGGAATCGTCTGCCAAGTAAACACCCATGCTATCTGCGTACTCACGAATAATGTTTGCATCATTTACAATGGTGCTAGAATCCTGTTCGTACTGCGAAAGAATTGCATGGTCTAAAATATCTCTCATCTTGAAACCTCCCTTAACGAGAGACATCACATCGAGAACAGACCTAGTTGAAATCCTCGTTCCGATTTTGCCCTTCCCAAAAAGGTTGTGGGAGTAATCGTAAACTTTGGATAAGACTCCAACCATTTCCTTATCTTTTTTGGTGAGTTCATGGTTGTCGTCAATAAACTTCTCCATTTCCTCTCCCGTAATGTATGGAAGATTGAAAGTCATAAAGCGGTCTTGTAAAGCTCGGTCAAGAGTTCTCGTAGAGGAGTATTCTAAACCAATGTTTGCGGTTGCGACAAACCTAACTCCGTCTGCCACTTTAATGTTTCTCTCACCACCATTTTCTTCTTCAATGTTTATTTCCCTACGGTGGTCAAGAATAGGAAACAAGATGTTGAAAGCGTCATCAGAAGCTCTTGAAAGTTCATCAAGAATAATGAGCGTATTTTCTTTCTGGATAGCTTTAATAAAGTCGGAAGGTGTAAAACTGGTGTTACCATCCTTCAACTGGAAATAACCAAGTAATGAAGTACGAGCGTCCTGCGTGGAACCACAGTTTACTACAATATAATCCATTCCAAGTTTCTTAGCAACTTCTACACAGTAAGTAGTTTTACCTGAGCCAGTTGCACCTGTGAGCATCACATTCTTACCGCCCTCGATAAGAGTATGAATCATTTCATTCTTTGTTTCGTCGATTACGAACTTCATGATTTATTTTTATGTTTTTTGAATTTAAGTTTTGTGTAGACCACAAAGGAGTTTTGGGTTTACAATGAAGCTGTATTTTAGCAAAATCCATTCTCCCTGTCAAGAACAAAATGGGAAATCCAATGGGCGTAAGTCCTTGCCTACAAAGGAGTTAATGTATGAAATAAAAATAGGCGTAAGTCCTTGTGGCGTAAGCACTTACGCACGGCTCACGGACTTCGCCCATAACATAAAGTTAGTAGGGAAATTTCAAATCCCAAACCTCATTCAATTCGTGTGCCGTGGGAACATCTAAATCCATACCACATAGTTGGCTCAAACGACTCTCTAAAAATCTATCAGAGAAACTTATCCTATCCCAAAATACTTTTCGTTCTTCATAATCATCTAACATAAAAAGAAAAAGAATAATTGCCAACATATCTCCATAGCGTTTGTCTTGCGTAACGGCTAATACATAATGACTAGGAGATTGAAACCCCAAAAGATTAATGGCTAAGTCTCTATCCGCTCTGGTACTTACAAGATTTACAAAGGGAAGAAGATGTTTTATTAAAGCACCTGTTCCTCCCTCTACATTGAGTTGTAATTTCGGACGCTTCATGGGGGGCAATAGTATTTAGGGAGTTGTATGTTTATTTTGGAGGGGAGCGAGCTATAATATAATAACGACGAGAATACCGTTTTAGTTATCTTTTACAGGTTCTTGTTTTTTGAAGACCATTATTTCTGTTTCACCTTCGTGTTTCGCCGCTTTTCTTTTCGCCGCTTCAGGAGTCCGAGCAGAACATAACCATTCAAACAAATCATTATCATTGTCAGGTTCATCTCCCTTTTGGAATCGACGAACAACATTATATCCCACTTTGAGATATTGGTTGAACGACCTTCCTCGAATGAATGCTCTTGCCATAATAACTCTTTGACTTATACCACCTATTATAGTATATTACAGGCTTCTAATAGGCGCAAAAATCCTACAACTGCGAAGCCAGTTACTATCAAAATAAGTGGAGCTAGAATCAGAGCATTCCTCAGTTCCTTGCGTTTCTGATTCTTCTTATTCCAGGTGTTGAGGGAGTCCATACTATTATCTAGTCCCTTTGACTTATGCTTCCCTAGGGTCATGAAGCAAGTGCTTTGACTTATGCTTCCCCCCCCCATATGAGAATAGAGCCGTAGATTAATACGGCTCTATTAACAAAAGGAAAATTAATTATTCCTCAGAATCAGCAGTCTCTTCCTCACGAGGAAGTAGGTATCCAACCGAATGGTCGTATACCCAGACCACACCATCTTCCGTAGTTTCCACAACGGTCCCTACGACATTTTTGGTGCCATCCCATACGGGTTGTGCAACACTACAGCTACCTAAACAGGCAACTGCCAAAAGTAAAAGTAATTTATTCATAATTTTTAATTATTTAATTTACAGAGGCTACTCAACTATACTTGCAGACTCATCTACAACAATATAATCGATGGTAACGAAATTGTAGGTGGCAACTGCCCCTGTCTCTAACCCATTCCACCATACTTTAGCTGGTCCATGAATCTTAATAGGTAATTCATATCCTTGGAACCATGGTCCGTTAGCGTTTGAAGTACCTACCATTAATAACGAATCTCCGGCGACACTCTCGTAAGTGCCATCTCCAGACGCGTGTAGACCAAATTGTAGAGGCTCTCCAGTATTACCTGAGCCTCCTTGAATAGAAAATATATTCAATGTTTCCCCTGCTTTTAAGATAGGTAAGATATCATAAGAAGTTCCGCTGTCCCCTGTTCCAGAACATATAGCACGACTTGCTCCATCAGCACCATCTAATAATACTTGATAAACGGATGTCCATCCATTCTCTCGTAGCAATCCAGGAGAATCTCTAAAGACACTTCCGAACGAACTTACTGGTCCCCAAGGATTGACTGGCATTATGTTCCCGTCTCCTGAGGTTCTCTCGTAGTTGAATAGAAAGGAGTTAAATAACTTTCCGCTCGATATATTATCTGATGGTATACCAGATTGGAATTTTGAGGAAGTTTAATCGGAGTAGGTAATTGAAGGAAGAACGGACCATTACGGGTAGACACAACAGTAGCGAGGGTATTTCCTGCATCATCCTTTATATGTCCTCCAGCCGCCGCGCTATTAGTTGTACACATACCTAGACCCCAAAGATATAAAGTACCACTTACACCTGATTCAGAGGGTCCCGAAGCGGCTTTTACAACTATCTGTGAAGCGGTATCATCCAAAAGAACACCACTAGAACCTAGTGATTTCCATTCTCTTTGAAAAGCAGGGGAGTCTGTACGAGGGAATCCGTGCCTCTTTTTTGTCCAAGGGTCATATCGTGGCATAGTATTATTATATAGTTAGTTCCATAGTAGTATCTCGTGGATAAATATACCCTAATAACTCATCTGCTTCTTCTACAGGTATTTCCTCCACCTCTGGATACTCTTGGATTGCTAAGTCTTTTAAGGTTTTAGGTGAGGTTCCCACATTCACCATACCTGTCAAGTCTGAGCAAACTACATCCACAACCTTAGAGGCAATAACATCCACCCAATCCGCATTGGTATAAACAGGATGAAACACTCCCTCTAATTTATTCTCCCCCCACAAACCCCTTGGTTTAAATGAGGTTCTTATAATTAACCCCTTATTCTTATCTACAAATGATTCTCCCGCCTTCTTGGTAAAGGCGTAGAAGCCCATAGGATGTACATCAACATAATCTGAAGATATATAAACTAATTTAGCTTTTGTCTGTTTGGCCAATTTAGCAACTGAGAGAGTTCCGTCAACGTTTGTTAGTCGGCACTCATCTTTTTCTACCTCTGACCCCGCAACATTTGTGTAAGCCGCCGCGTGTATAATAACATCTGGGTCTTCGGGCATTGCCAAGCCACAGGGAAAAGCACTTACATCCCATTCCTTGCGGCTGGGAGCCATAACTCTAGCTCCTTCTTTACGCAGGAGGGGAACTAACTCTTTCCCTAGTCGTCCATGCGCACCTGTTACTAAAATTCTTTTTCCTTCTAATCTCATTTCCCAAAGGTATCCTTAATATAATTGTCTAGGCTGTAAGGAATGAAGTGGTCTAAAAGGTATTCATCCACTTTAGCGCAATCAAGTGCGTACCGTCTATCATGTCCTAGACGGTCTTCCACATATTCGTATTTAACATTTTCTCCTAATGCATCACTAATCATATCCACCACTTCATTGTTGGTCCGACTATACCCTGTCCCGATATTATAAACCTGATTGTCGGGAGCCGTCATCATTAACCCATAGATTATTTCCACATTATCATCCACGTACATCCATTCCCTTACCTGTTCTCCATCTCCGTAAACAGGAACATTTCCTCCTTCCCCGATACATTTAGCGATTTTGGGGAGGAACTTTTCCGGGTCTTGTCCTGGTCCGAAATTGTTACAGGTTCGGGTGATGAGGTATTTGAGTCCAAACGTTCTCGCAGCCGACTGTACCAATAGGTCCGCCGATGCCTTACAAGCCGAATAGTACGAAGATGGTTTAAGCGAAAATGATTCTGTTGCATGGGTAGTTCCTCTATAATCGTCCATGTCTCCGTAAACTTCATCCGTAGAAATCTGAACGAATCTCTTTAGGTTAGGAGCGTTTCTAAACTGTTCTAAGAGACTGTAGACTCCTCCTATGTTCGTATCCACAAATGGCTTACCGTCCTCAATAGAGTTGTCTACGTGGCTCTCAGCGGCAAAGTTAACCACATAGTCCGCATTCTCAATCTCTTCATGCTTAATTATGTCATCACAAATATCTGCTTTGAGGTAGTGATACCTATCATTATCGTCACGAATGGAGATAGGTAGTCGGTCGTGGTCTGCGGCATAAGTATATTTGTCCACATTTATAATATTATGTGGCGTATTATAGTATACGTAATTAATAAAACGAGAACCTATGAACCCACAGCCTCCCGTTACCACAATTGTTTTATTCTTGATTCTTGTCTTCATAGAATTTTTGGGTTGCGTGAGCTAGAGAATCAAATGTACCACAATCAATCCACGTGCCGTGAAGTTTGTGTGCCTCTAGTTGGTCGTCTCTGAGGTAAGACCTATTCAAATCTGTAACCTCCAACTCACCACGAGCCGATGGTTTTAGGCTCCTGATACGGTCGAATACTGTATTATCATACATATACAAACCTATAACTGCATCATCAGACGGAGGATTCTCAGGTTTCTCAATAATATCCTTTATTCCTCTCCCTACAGGTTCGTACTCAACTACACCAAACCTTTCCGGGTCCGGAACTTGTTTGGTAAGGATTTGACAGCCTCCCATAGACTCATGATGCTCAACCACATTAGAAATGTCATCAGCAATAATATTATCGCCAAGAATGACGACACAGCTATCACCACCGACGAAAGGTTCAGCCATAGCGAGAGCATCAGCGATTCCTCCTTCTCCTTCTTGATATCCATAACTTAATTTCTCCAGACCTAAGTCTTCTCCATTTTTCAATACACGAATGAAGTCCCCAGCATGAGGACCACCAGTTACCACCATAACATCTTTAATACCCGCAGTTACAAGTGTTTGTAACGGATAGTATACCATCGGTCGGTCATATACAGGTAACAAGTGTTTGTTAGTCGCATGTGTGAGAGGGTGCAAACGAGTACCTAGACCCCCAGCTAATACAATACCTTTCATACGCTTATTATAGCACTAAATAAAAAAATAGCGTAGGAAAATCCTACGCTATTAAAAGGTAAAACTTAAACTCGTTCTAGCTAATGTACTCTTTACGGTACAAACGGAAGGAGTTCCTGGCTGGTGAGCCAACTCGCTTCATTAGAACGCGCTCTTTAGTAGTGAGCTTCCAGGGCTGATTCTCAATCCTTCGCCACTCATTACGAATTCGGGTCGCTTGACCTTTGGTCATGTAATTTGTGTTGAAGCCCCGCAGGGTGTGCTGATTTTCAGCAGTCACCAAAACAGAGGGGTTCGAATCAGTTCCAGGCTTATAAGAAAATTCTTTACTGTGCATTTTTGTCTCCTGGGCTTTTGCCCTTATGTATACTATTATAGTCCTGTTGCCCCGAAACGGACCCGAAAACCTAGTTTTCTTTCATCTGGTCTTTCATCCACTCTAGGTCGTTGGATACTTTAGCCAGTTCTACACGGAGATTATTCATACCTTCATTGAGGCTTTCCAGTTGCACCAGAGTCCTCTCCTCCAAGGTGGAAACCTTCTGTTCTAATTCATTTACTTGAGCGTCCAGAGTACCCCATGACACAGCTACAGCAACAGCACAGGTAAGTACAGGGAGGAGATTGGACATAGACAGTCTAACAGGCTTGGACTCCGATGAATTCATTCTTTTTAAATAATGGTTTGTATTTTACAGAGTCTCCCCCTTTCAGGATTTCATCTGCAATCTTAATTGAAATGTTGTTTTTAATAAACCTTTTGATATTTCGAGCACCGAATTCCTCGGAAAAAGCGTTTTCGGTGATGAAATGCACCAGTTTTTTAGTGACGCGTATGGGAAGTTCCTTAAGCTGTAAGCGAACTATCTTTTCAGCGTCATCTTTATTT
>Ga0114902_1000365_pt1 | contig 26421 bp, 28 predicted proteins | sample MalvireepMed_s12_FD_87291 | JGI IMG/M metagenome (GOLD analysis project Ga0114902, IMG submission 87291) | Marine viral communities from the Global Malaspina Expedition - Malaspina viral metaG DeepMed_s12 | ecosystem: Environmental > Aquatic > Marine > Oceanic | place: Mediterranean Sea... | reverse complement strand
CTTTACAAATAGAATCGATTTTTTAGTGGTTCACTTTCGTCCGCTGTAGGTGGTTCACTTTCACCCGCCGCACTATGCTCAATTTAATCCGCTGTGGGTGGTATACTATGCCCGTTTTTTGCAAACTCCTTCAAAAACTGTAAATAAGTAGAAATCGTTTTTCTTTGGTTAAAATACACACCATTGACATCAGTAAAGCCTAAAAATTGCAAGGTGTTATCGGCTGTATCATTAAACAATCGATTCTTATATGAATTATATCTATTTGTTACATATTCAGATTGAAGGTTATTAGGGAGTGATTTTTTGTTATATAAAATGCTATCAATTTTTCTTGTTTCCGTTTTGAGCTGCCTATGGACACTTTCATCTAATGTATTAAAAATTGCAATGAAATAAGATATATAAGCATCTTGGTTTATTTGGTAGTATGATAGATAGTTTGAAAAATAATCTTTAATCTCTTCTTCTGTTAATTTCAAAGAAAGGTTACCTCCATAAACACCATCATTATCAGCATCAGGATAGCCCCAATTAAAATTATATTCTAAATACTTTATTAAATTAATCAACTCTTTATTCGTGAGTAAATTTTTAAGAGATTTTAGTTCTCTTACTTTGGTGTCATTTTCAACTATCTTATCTGTCACAATATATTCCTTTAGAAAATCCATATAATTAGGAATAACTTCATTCTGGTCTTGGAGTGGATGTTTAGATTCTTGCCAAAAGAAATAGTTAGCATTTGACAAAAGCTCTTCATAGTCAAGAAGTATAAATGCTATAAAATCTATGATTCTATTTTCTTTCGTCATATTATAAAGTTATATATATTCACTTAATTCAATAGCTTTGTCTTTGCTTGTTTTACCAATGTATTTGAGGAACATGTTTTCTGAACCATGACCTGTTGCATTTATCAATAACGCCGTTGGTATATCGGTACTATAATAATTTGTTGAAAATGAACGCCTTCCAACATGGGAGGTTATTAATTTCCACTTTTCAAATATACCCTTTTCGTTTCTATACTTTTTACTACCTTTCTTAGTTTCTTTTTTTATAGCTCCATTTTCAAGAGAATTGATTTTTGCAAGTCGGCAAACTTCTTTGATATATTCATTATATTTTTGTTCTGATATTTTTCTTGGAAATTCGCCATGACGCTTTTTTAAGATTTCTTGTATTTCAGGAAATAAAGGTAAGGACACATTCTTACTGGTCTTCTTTTGTTTAAAATCAATTATAGGCACCGTCTTATTACTTCTATTTGTTTGATAACTTATCATTTCTTTTTTAAAATTCATGAAGTCAGAAACTCGTTGACCGCAATGGCAGCTAATAAGTAACCAATCCCTAGCGTTATCTAAACGTTCATTCTTTGTAAGGTCTAATTCTTGTATTTTTTTTAATTCTTCAAAGTTTAAATAAATGTGATGGGTGTTTTCATTTTTAGTCTTGATTGCGTCTAATTGGTAATGAGTTTCTATACCATTGGTACGAGCATGCACACAAAAGGTTTTTATATACCGTAAATTTCTTGCAATGGTATTTAAAGAGTACCCATCTTTAAAACAGTATTCCGTAAATTGTGTTTTAAAGTCTAAATTAACATCTTTTATAAAGAGTGTCTTTTCAAGATACTTTTCATAGCGAATTAATAGTTCTTTGATTACATTAAGTTTTTTTAATGTGGAATTACTTACTTCTCTTCTTTTAGTGTTTTTATAGTGTTCAATATACTTGATGAGTTCATTCGAGATTTGATTTTCATTCGGATTGTAAAATTCATGTACTGCATTCTTAAACCAATCTTTAGTAACCTCTGATATAATACTTTCACTAAACTTCATTAATATATAACTTTCAAGAGCTTCTATTTTATTATTTAGATATAGTATTTCACTTCTCAAGGATGCGTCTTTAGTATTTTTATTTCTCTTTTTGAATAGGTCTTTAGATACAAAAATTTTAGTTTTTGCATCAAATTGATAATTCGTGTTTTGGAATGAAAATAACAATCTAGCTGTAATATTAGCTTCTTTTTTTACCGAGCGAAATAAGAAATTAACTGTTGCCATACAAAAAACTATTTATCGTACAAATATAGTTATAATTGTATTATTATTGTACGATTAAATGCAATCTTGTGAAAATTAATGCAATTAATTCAGGCTAATATCATTTATATAAAATGCTGATTATATTGTAATTATTGTGATATACCTTGATTCAGTTAAGTTTATAAGATAATGATGATTGCATAAAATGTGGAGCGATATGCTCCACAAAGGCAAATAAGGCAATAGGCTGTAAGCTTTATGCTGTAGTTTTTACTTTTAACTCATATGGACAAAGGTTCAGAGGGTCAAAGTTATAAATTTGTTGATTTGAAGATTTGAAAATTGTTCTGACTTCTTTTTTTTCAACCTTTTTAATCTTCTCCTGACTCCTGACTCCTGACTTCTTTCTTTTTTAATCCTTCAATCTTTAAATTTTTCAATATTAAGGAAGCTGCTCCGTAAGCAGTTTTTTTCTTTGTAGCAGCATAACTTCGGGCTTCCGACTTCAATCTTTCATCTATAAACTCCTTCCAAATGATATAAAACAGAAAAATAGATTATATTCGTCATTAGGTCTTGAAAATCTAGAACTCAAATGAAAATATTGATACTTGGAGCTACTGAAAGAACTGGAAAATTGATTTTGGTAGAAGCTTTAAATAAAGGTTATTACATACATTGTTTAGTTAGAGAACCAAACAAAATTGTTGAAAATCATAAAAATCATAAAATATATAAAGGTTCTCCCGAACAGGTTGCCGATTTAGAAAATGCAATACAAGGATGTAAAGGAATAATTAGTCTTTTTTCTTATAGCGAAGCGGTCTTGTATTTTTAATCGGACAGTAATGATTAAAAAACATAGGTTTCAACCAAATATTATCAAAAAGTATATACAAACAATAGATAAATTAAGGGTTGCAAAAAGCACAGAAGAATTATATCCAATTAAAAGTTTGAATTACGAACGTTTAATTGGAGATAAAAAAGGATTAGAATCTGTTCGATTAGATCATAAATATCGAATAGAATTTATAACTAAACTAGAGGGAGAAGAACCTAACAGTATTACAGTATGCTCAATCATTGAATTGAGTAATCACTATAAATAAATGCGAGGAAGATGGCAACAAACAAAACTTTAATACCAGCACAAGCAACACATCCAGGAGTATTAATCAAAGATGAATTGGAGGCTACTCCTAATTTAAACCAAAGAATATTGGCAAAGGAATTGGATGTAAAACCATCATTTTTAAATGAAATTATCAAAGGGAAAAGACCCGTAACAGCAGATATTGCAATTTTATTAGAAAAGACATTAGGTATTTCAGCAGATTATTGGATGAAATTTCAATCCCAATACGAGATTGACAAGGCAAGACTTAAGGAAAAAAATATTAAAAAATTAAAAAACATAGAACTATGGAATATCATAAAAGAATATGTACCTGTCCTATATTTCAAAAAGCATAATTATTTACAAAACGACATTGAGAGCGACATTAAAGCGATTAAGAATATTTATGATATAACAACTATTGATGAACTTGTTTCATCCTTCTCAAAAGAGAAGTTTGCATATTATCGTAAGTCAGATAAATTAAAAATTGATAATAAAAATATGTTCGCATGGAGTGCATTAGCTCAATATGAGGCTAAAAATCAAAAAACGAATACTTTTAATTTTGACAATATAAACCAACTCTGTGTTAATCTAAATAATATATTCTACGAAAATTCCAGAACACCAGAGCGCGTAAAATCTATACTTAATCAATTTGGAATTAAAATGTTACTAATTAATAAGCTAGAGAAAGCTCCTATAGACGGATTCTCTTTTTGGTCAGGTAAAAACCCTGCAATTGCTCTGACTTTGAGATATAATCGGATTGACAATTTTGCTTTTACAATTATGCACGAAATTGGGCATATCGACTTGCATTTAAGAAATGATAGGGAAAGAAAATTCATGGATTTAACTAAAAAACAAAATTTAGATCAATTTGAAAATGAAGCAGATAACTATGCTCAAGAAAAACTAATCCCTAAAAGGATTTGGCAAGATATATTAAACAATTACCTCCCCTTAAACGATGATAAAATAATAGCTTTAGCAAATAAACATAAAATTAATCCAGCTATTCTACTAGGGAGAATTTGCTACGAAATGGATTACTATGCGATAAAAACCAAGATTAATAAAAAAATGAAATAACTGTTTGCACTTAAATTACTTGGTTAAAAAACCAAGTTTATTAGACCTAATTATTTATCATATAGTTTATCCAATTAAAAAGTATTGTTGTCCGATAAAAGTTAACGGAATTTATTGAACCCACTTATATCAAGGTTTAAATGAGGTTCTCAAAATAGAACCCTTATCCCTTGCAATACACATTGTTAAATTACAACAAAGCTATTTTAACGTATATTTGGTTTATGCCTAAATACTATAGAGAAAATTGAACACCCAACCAACTAAATCAAAAAAACGAATTGAAATATTAGATATATTCCGAGGATTTGCAATCTTAGGAATATTTGTTGTCAATATACCATTATGAATTCAACCTTTTTAAATCAGGACGAATTTGCTTTACAGTTTACTTCTAACATTGACCAAATTTCGGAGAAAATACTTCAGTTGTTTTTTTACACTAAATTCTTCCCGATATTCTCACTGCTTTTTGGATTAGGTATTTCAATACAAGCATTAAAAATGCTTGATGAAAATAGATTATTATTTTCCTTTTTTGGAAGGCGTATGTTAATCCTATTTTTAATTGGAGTTTTACATATTATATTATTATGGTCTGGAGATGTTTTAAATCTTTATGCTATTCTTGGCTTGTTTACTACACTTATAATAAAATGGCCAAACAAATTAATTCTTATTCTATCGGGTGTCTTTCTTTTTTTTCCGTTTTATAATCAGGTTTTTGAATTTTTATTCAGTCTTATAAATTTCCAACCAGAAGTCTATTTAAAAGAGTATACGGGAGCAATGGTAAACAAAATAATTAAACATGGAACTTATTTGGAAGGTTTAAAATTAAGGATTTTAGAATATATTTCTAATATTCCAATGCTTTTCGGATTTTTAGCACCCATAGCCTTTTCAATGTTTTTATTGGGGCTTTACCTCGGTAAAAACAAAATTTATAACTCATTAGAGTTATTTATTCAGCAAATAAAAACACCCATACTATTGATAATTGCTATTACAAATATTTACAGAATAGCATTTCTGTTTGTTTTAGTAGATCTTAAAATTTTTAAACTAGAAAATTATAGAGAATTATTCGTCAAGGCAATGGTGATTTCAGACGTTGTAATGGGATTATTCTACCTATGGCTTATTGGCTGGTTATACTACAATACTAAATGGAAAAAGGTCTTGTCTCCCTTAAAATATGTAGGTAGAATGGCTTTAACTAACTACATAATGCAAAGCTTTATTGGTCTAATTCTATTTTCATCAATAGGGTTTAAACTTTATGAAACTTTAAGTCCATCAGAAGCACTTATCCTTGCAATTATAGTTTTTATCGTTCAAATTATATGGAGTAAGGTTTGGTTAAAATATTTCAGATTCGGACCATTAGAATGGGTGTGGCGATGCTTAACATATAAAGAATTGATCCCGATTAGGGTGCCTAGAAATTTTTCCAACAACTTATAAAAAAGCATGGAGTATGACAATTAGAACAAAAAACTATATAATCATCCTTTTTTTATTGACTGGAATTTTATGTTTCGGACAATCGGGTACTGAAAAAGAATCTGAAATCAATTTATTTCTTAACAATTTAAGTGAAGACGATTTTTCGGGAACAGTACTAATTGCACATAACAACAAAATAATAGAGAAACGAGCTTATGGACTAGCAAATATTGAATTTAACGTAAAAAACAATATCGATACCAAATTCAACATAGCTTCTATTACCAAATTGTTTACGACTGTTGCAACCCTACAACTATATGAGCAAGGAAAGATAAAATTAAAAAGTCCTGTTGGCGACTATTTACCCGAATATTCCAACAAAATTGTTAGAGATTCCGTTACCATTCATCAGCTACTAACACACACTTCGGGTCTTAATAACTTTTACGTTGCAGACTGGGATAAGATAAAGAATATTGATTATCAGAAGACTTCAGGTTTTGTTCCACTTTTTGTTAACGATACACTTTTATCCAAACCCGGTACTAAGTATGATTATAGTGCTTCAGGTTTCGTAATACTTGGACTAATTATAGAAAAAGTTAGTGGTAAAAACTATTACAACTATGTAAAGGACGCCATTTTAAAACCTGCGGAAATGTACAACACTACCGAATTAGAAATTGATTCTATTGTGAAAAATAAAGCAAGTGGATATACGTCGATGTTTGGAGAAAATAAAACTCTCAAGAAAAATGACTACTATTTAACAAAAGCATCACCAGGAGGCTTTTATTATTCTACTATAAGCGACTTATTCAACTTTTCAAAAGCCTTAAGAAATTATAAACTTTTGAATAAAAGAACAACTGAATTGATGTTTGAACCAAAAGTGAAAGGTTACAATACAGATATGGGCTATGGAATTGGTGTTGACCAAAGATACAATCAAACCATTATTGGTCATGCTGGAGGTTGGTACGGAATTCATTGCGAATTAATGGATTTTATGAAAGACAAGTATACCGTTATAATTTTATCTAATATAGACGATGGCGGAGATAATGGAGCTTCTAAATTATCAGATTTTTTTATGGAATTGATAGCCGATAAAGAGCCATAAAAAACAGCTCTCTATACCAAGCAAAAATATTTTTTATAACTAAACAAAACCGATACAACTATGATGAAAAATATTATAATAATTATTTTGATTGCCCTATGGACAAGTGTAACATTTGGTCAAAATATTGCCCGAGTTGAAAATGTAAAAATCCAATCAAAATCTTTAAATCAAGAAAGGGAGATATTAATTTATACTCCTATTGATTACGATTGGCGAGTTAACGAATACTTTAACGTAATCTATGTATTTGACAGCCACAGTAGAGAGTTTTTTGATTATACAAGTTCTATAATTTCCTTTTTGACCGACAATACCAATTCTTTTATTGTTGTTGGAATTACTTCGCCTTATAATGAAGAACTTGATTACTCTAGAAATAATGACCTATTGCCTGTTTTAGAAGCCAAAAAATCTATTGACAAGTACGGGAAATATTCTGGAAATGCTAATAATTTCTTTGCTTATGTAAGCACTGAAGTCGTGCCATATATCGATTCTCATTACAGAACATTAAATAATAAAATAGCAATTGGACACTCATTAAGTGCTTCCTTTGTTTTAGATATTTTTATTAAAAATCATACCTTGTTTAACGATTACATAGCTATTTCGCCAAACCTTGCGTATGATAACGACAAATTAGCAAACAAACTTGTAAATTTTGATTATTCTAAAATAGAGAAACCTACTTATTTATACTTAAGCAATGCAAATGAAGGTATAAAATACTGGCAGGAATGGAAACCTGCTAGAGAGAAAGTATATTCCTTTTTTAACAAGTCAATAAAGAATGATAACTTGAAAGTTAAAATCGATAAATTCCCTGAAAACAATCATTGGAATACCTTTTCAGTTAGTTTAAATAAAGCACTTGATTTTTATTTCGAAAACATCCATGATTTACAGGAAAAGGAACTAAGCAAAAAAGAATATGATACTACAATAAAAGTAAAGGTTTTAAACAAAGACGATACCATATACATTACAGGAAATCAAGAGAATTTAGGAGATTGGAATCCAGAAAAAATAGAATTAGAAAGAATTTCCGATTTAGAGCGGGAAATAAAATTAAAACTTAAAAGCCCTGCACAATTTAAGCTTACAAAAGGAAATTGGGAATCTGAAGCGGAAGTAATTGGAACCTATGGAAATATTACCATAAAACCTGAAGAAAAATCTGAATTTGAATTTGAGATTGAGAACTATTTTGACAATTAAAGAGTAACTTCAATAATTTAATTAACTACCTCGGAACAAGCCCGCGAGGTATTCAAAGAAAAATAATTTAATCTATTTCAACGCAAAACCCTTCGATAGACTCAGGACAGGCGTTGGGGAATTAGACCTTCTATGAGGGATTTAAACCTCAAATGATTACATTGAAATTAGCAGCATGAATTCAATTATAATCTGTTCCTATATTTAGGAGACAATACCTTTGAAGAAAATGAACGAAAGAAAAAACATTATCGTTTCTCTAAAATCAAATTTAGGAGAGTCGAAAAAAGGAATTGAAAAAAGAATTGAGTTTTTGAAAATAACAATTACTCTCAATTTAGTTTTTACGATAATTAGTGTAGGAATAATAATTTTATCAATTATTCCTGAGCTATTTGATTATGAAATATTTATCTGGCAAAAATCGGGACTAATGACCATTTTAAGTTTAAGCCTTGTAATAAACCTTCCTAATCAATTTTTTGAACTTAAATTATTAAAGCATTTAAAAAAAATAAATTCTGAAGTTGAATTTGAGGGAATTGATAAACTTAATAACGAATTAAAAAGCATAGTAGACAAATTAAACAATGGAATAAAAACTAGCTGGAGTCTAATAATCCTAGTAATCTTAATTTTTATTATGGGAATTTGGCAAATAGTATCAGGTAATAATCCATATTGGATCTTTATGAAGGTTCCAATATCATTGTTTTATGGAATGATTATTTTACATTTTATTACAACAAATAGAAAGCTTAATAAAAATATTAATGAAGCTGAAAAATACTGTAGCTAATAAATCTAAACTCCCAAATAAAACCTGCTAGCCCCGATAGAGCCAACTACCGTGTAGTGGCGAAAGCGGGAAACAGCAACAGCTATTTACACAAGAATTGGCGCTCCTAAGTATATTGAATAAGTTGTTTATTAACTCGATTGGCAGCAATTTTGGATGCCAAAAATCCTAAAACAAAAATTGTGGCAAATACAATGGCTATATTGATAAGCTTATATTCCACAGGGTATGCCAAGGTTGGACTAAGTTTTATCCATTGAAAAGTGATTTGTGTCCACACTAAAAGCGATGCAAAAGCGATGCCTACAATGCCGCCTACAACGGTAACTAGGAGTCCCTGTAAGAAGAAAATCCGTTTTAGTTGTTTTATAGATACGCCCATACTGTAAAGTGTAGTTGCGTTGTCTTTTTTATCGAGAATCATCATTATAATAGCGCCAACAACATTGAAAAGTGCAATAATAAGTACCAAAGTAAAGATGAGATACAGTACCAAATTTTCGGTATTGAGCATTTTATAAAGAGAATCGTTGAGTTGCGCACGCGTTTTTAAACTTACTTTATTACTTAATGCTGCTGCTATTTGTGCGCTTACTAATTCTACAGGAGCTGTAGGTTTTATCTTAAAATTGATTCCTGTGATTTGATTTTCCTTTTTCTCTAATAAAGGCTGAACGGTGGAAAGGCTTGCAAATACGTACTTTTTATCTAAATCGTCGTTTATTGCATAAACCCCAGAAAGGGTTACCGATAGTTCATTATAAGGTCTTTGGGAGCCTGAAATTCCTGTAGCAATACTCCCTTCTCCTGGTTTTGGCGCTAAAATTTCAAGCGGATTTCTATAATCGTTAATCCCTAATCCCAATAAATTTGCAACTCCTATTCCACTTACTACTTGGTAGGGGTCTTTTCCTATCCAACTGCCGTAATACAACATACTATCAATGCCTGTTACACGTGTGTAATTACTGTCGACTGCCTTGATATATGCTATATGATTTTTCTGTTTGAAAGTAAGGAAAACCCGCTCTTCAATTTCTTTGGAATAATCGGCTATCCCTTCTATTTTATTAAGGTTTTGGGCATCGTTTTCGGTAAAATCGAAATATTTACCTTCGGCAGAAACCGCTTTAAGGTCGGGATCAAAAGAATTAGAAAACGAAAGACTTAAGGTTTTAAGTCCTGCAAAAGCAGAAAGTACAACAAATAAAGAGGCTGCACCAATTACTATTACCAAAAATGTAACAAAATTGATAATGTTAACTGCATTCTGACTGCTTTTAGAAATCAGATACCTTTTTGCTATGTACAGGGCGATATTCAAAAATTATGACTTCTTCCTTTTAGCTAATAAATCGGGGTTGCTAATAGGATTTTCACTTCCTTTAAGCGACTTGTCTATACGATCTATGTATTCAAGAGAATCGTCAATATAAAATTCTAATTCAGGTACGCGTCGTAACTGATTTTTTGTGCGTTGCGACAACTCATGCTTAATAAGCGGTTGGTTGGAACGTATGCCTTCTATAAGTTCTTTGGCTTTATCTACTGGGAAAATACTTACATATACTTTTGCCATTGATAAATCTGTGGTAACATTTACCTTGGTTACGCTAATAAGGGTTCCAGACATGCCTCCTTCTTTTGCTGCTCTTTGTAGAATTTCAGCTAAATCCTTTTGTATAACCCCACCAATCTTTTTCTGTCTGTTTGTTTCCATACTGCAAAAATACAAGAATAATAATTACAATTTAAAGTATTATTTTTGATGAAAGCCTTTAATTAAGTGTTTTATCTGAAAAAATAACGATATGAATAAAATTGAGCACATTGGAATTGCAGTAAATGACATCGAAACTTCAAATACACTTTTTCATAAATTGCTAGGTGTAGCTCCCTATAAAACAGAAGAAGTTGCCTCAGAGGGAGTAAAAACTTCATTTTTTAAGACTGGAGAAAGTAAGATAGAACTTTTAGAGGCAATGACTAATGATAGTGCTATTGCTAAATTTATTGCTAAAAAAGGAGAAGGAATCCACCATATAGCTTTTGAAGTAGGCGATATCCAAGCGGAAATAAAACGATTAAAAGAGGAAGGTTTTACTGTATTAAATGAAATTCCCAAGCGAGGTGCCGATAATAAATGGGTTGCTTTTTTACACCCTAAAACAACCAATGGCGTTTTAATTGAATTGTGCCAAGAAATAGACGATAAGGCATAGATAACAGTTAAAAAAAGTAGAAATCTATAAAAACCTTTGAATAGTCTTGCAGAGCTTAAAAATATATAGTAATATTGCATCCGCAATTTGCAGGTCCCATAGCTCAGCTGGTTAGAGCACCTGACTCATAATCAGGGGGTCCATGGTTCGAGCCCATGTGGGACCACAACAATGATAGAAAGCCATTCAAGAGATTGAGTGGCTTTTTTGTTTTCAAGCAAGTACAACATATGTACAACAAAAATTTAATTTCATTTTATTACATTTATGGTATAACAACATTTTTGTTATTATACATATCAGATTAAAATGTATAATAACAATTTTCTTTATTATACATTTTTAGTAATATTGTACATTAAATAAATTTCTTAATATACTCTTGTGGAAAATTTCAAATCTGGTTCCTATATAAGCCAAGGCTATTACAAAAGCTTCCAACCCAATTCTATCAATAAAGAATGGATTATAAATAATATGGAAGTCTTCAATTTGCTTAGTAAAGCTGATAGACAACTAGGAAGGTTGGACATGTATTCAGAATATGTAAATATTGATTTATTTATTAGTATGCATATTGCTAAAGAGGCTACCCAATCATCAAAAATAGAGGGTACCCAAACCAATATGGAAGAAGCATTCTTAAAAAAAGAGGATGTAGCCATTGAAAAAAGGGATGATTGGGAGGAAGTACAGAATTATATTTCGGCAATGAATGAGGCCGTAAAAATGCTCCATACCCTGCCTTTTTCATCTAGGTTAATTCGACAAACGCATAAAATATTATTACGAGGTGTAAGAGGAACCCATAAACTACCAGGGGCATATCGGACAAGTCAAAATTGGATAGGTGGGGCTTCAATAAATGATGCCGTTTTTATTCCTCCTGCTCACAATTCTATAGGAGATTTAATGTCTGACATCGAAAAATTCGCCAACGATGAATTGAATCCACTTCCCGATTTATTAAAAATTGCCTTGATCCATTATCAGTTTGAAACTATTCACCCTTTTTTAGATGGGAACGGAAGGGTAGGCAGGTTATTAATAACACTCTATCTTGTTAGTAAAGGCATTTTAAAACAACCCATTTTATATTTATCTGATTTTTTTGAAAGAAACAGATCCCTATATTATGACAACCTCATGCGTGTTAGAACACATAATGACCTGTCCCAATGGTTTAAATTCTTTCTCACTGGAGTTATTGAAACTGCACAATCGGGTGTACAAACCTTTAATTCCATCATGCAGCTTCAAAAAAATATTGATGAACAATTAAAACAATTAGGATCAAGAAGCGGTGACGGTAGAAAAGTAGTCGACTACCTATATACCAATCCAATTTTGGATGCTATAAAAGTTGCGGATATTATTGAAAAGACCCCACGCCCAGCGTACAAGTTAATAGACTCTCTCGAAAATCTAGGGATTATTAAAGAAATTACGGGAGGACAAAGGGGAAGACTTTACTCTTTTAATGAGTATCTAGATCTATTTAAAGTAGATAAAAATCTAGAATGAAAATAAAGTGTATTATAATAAAATATAGCCATGAATAGGATCATTAAAAAACTAGCTAAACTATGGTGTAAATTAGATGATTCAATAGATCATTTATTTCTGTTAGGCTCTTTTAGAATGAATTTGGCTTTGGACATGGATATATTTTTTAGTTATCTAATAAAATCTTCACATCATTAGTTCTTCTGAAAATATAATATCCATCTTCTCCATAACTTAACTGAATTAATTCTTTTGTTCGGACTAAACAAATCTCATCTTGAGAGTTGTTTTCATACTTAACCCCAGAATAATAAACCTGTATTTTAGAATCAATTAAATAATTAAGGAACTTAATTAAATTACCTGTTTCTTCTAAGGAATCAACATTACTATTTAAAGGCTTAATTCTCATATCTGATTTCTCAATGTTATGAATTTCAAAATCTTTACCATTAATAAAATTCATGCCTAGGGTTATTTCCTCAATCACAGAAGAATCATAATTAATATATCTGTTTTTTATATCCGTTTCATAATCTTTTCTGGTGCTAAAAGAAGCTTTGCTATACGGAACTCCCATTTGAGGTCTGCTCATTATTAATCTCCATTCATCTTCATATTCCCATTTATGGTATTTTATATTTAAAATGTAATACAGGGGTATAAAGTGGTCTTTAAATTGGGATATATCTACTGGGCTTAAATATTTTGTATAATTAATAGGAAATAGCCCTGCATATGAACCATGTTCAGGATATTCTTTTTTAATTGAATTCTCCAAGTTTTTTGTTCTATACTTTATTTGAAAACCTTTCTCATTTGTATAATGAGGCCACATTAGAGGATGATGTTCCCTTTCAGTTAGAGATATAATTCCCAATACATTAGTCATGAGTTGCCATAGTTCAAAAATATATCCAGTACATTTATTTTCTAAATCTTCTTCATAAAACTCTTTAATTTCTACTTTGCTCAGTGTTGGATAATATAATTTTTCATATAAATCATATGGAATTGGTTGTGAGGTCTGCAATAAAAATACACTACTGTCTAATATGTCATTTAATTCAAAGGGATGGGATGCATATAAATATGAATTAATTAAAGCAGAAACGTTATACTTACTAAAACTATAATATTTAAACAAGAACTCAGGGATTTCTTTTTCATGCTCTATTGAAACTAAAGGTTTATCTTTAGAATTATTACGAATATATTTAAATCCGTTATAAGGGAATTCACTCATGTTTTTTTTACTAAGATATAAATTAACTATATACAGGGGACGAATCAGGGGACGAATAATTTTAATTTCGTTTAATTTAGCCTTATTTAAGTTAATTTAAAAACCCTTGTAAAACAGCACTTAATAAACTATTACTCAATAAAATAAGATAAAATAAAACAAAAATAAAGGGCGTCCATGTGGGACCACAATCAGAGAAATCCAGTCTATACAAATAGGCTGGATTTTTTGCTTTATACATAGTAATAAGGCACATTTAGCTCCACAAACTGCATTTTACGAATTTCCACTAAAAAGTCAACTTGTCAAGTTTTTGAGAGGAATTAGGTGTTCCATTTTCAAAACTGAATTGTATGCCAATTGTTCAACTTAAAACCAATTGGTTATGCATCAAGAAAAATTATCAATCCTTTATTATGTAGTTAGCAAAACTAAAACAAGCAAGACACTCGTGCTAGCTAGAAGATAAAAAATTAGATTCAAACTACACTCATCCTAGTAGAGTTACAAAAAATCCTTTTTTTATTCCCTCTATAAATCAACAACCTCGAGATGAACCTACGAGATATTCAAAAGAAAAATAATTCTCTCCTTTACGGAATTCCGTAAGGAAAATAAATTCTATCATTTTACATTTGAGCTGAAAATAATTCTTAAACTAAAAAAGATGAAAATTAGAAATTTTCCAATTGCAGCTGTATTATTAACCTTAGCTATGGTTGGCTGTGATGATTCTACTTCGGATGAATTTGAAGAAGTAAATGGAAATGTAAAAGAAAAATACCTAAAAGGTGTTACCACTTTATCCCCTCAAAACGATTACTACAACAGAACATTCGCCATTGGATACGATTCAAATAATCGTGTTTCTACTGCTTCAAATGGGTCAGAAAGCAGCATTTTTGTGTATGATGATAATGGGAGTTTATCTAATATTACTGGAGGAAATAGTGATGCTTTTAGTATGAATGAACTTTATAAATCTCCATATGATGCCTTTGAAGTAGGGCATGTGGAAGAATATGATGACAATGGAAATCCTAAAATCATCTCATTTATTGAAGAGGATTATGATTATGAAACCCAAGATTATGTATACGAGCAATATACAGCCGAATTAGAATATGACAACGTTCCAAATCCATATTTCCATACTTTAAAAGCAGCTGGATTTATAGAGGCTATGGATAAAGTTCAGCTTAATTTTAGTATGACACCGCAGGCCTCTGAAATTGTTGCAGCTAGAAACCTTTTTCCTAACAATAACCCTACTAGAATTACATATAAAAATTCTAATAACGAAATAATTTATCTTTATAATGCTGATTATGAATATGATAACGACAATTATCCAACTGAAGCTGTTATTACTACATCAGATCTAAATTCAGGTGAAACCAGCCAATATACTGTAATATATAGCTACAAAGATTAACCAAGCAATGATGCATTAACCAACGAAGCCGTTTTGAGAATTTTCAAAACGGCTTTTTATATGTCCTTTTCTAAAGAGAAGGCTCTACATACTTATTGTACATATAGGGCGTAACGGGCTTTAGATGCTCTTTTGTTACTGGATGCTTCCCAAAATAAGAGAAGTATTCAATAGTGCCATCTTCCATTTTGCAGTAGTATGTTTTTCCTATCTTAACTTCTTTAATATGTATCTTTTTTAATTTTTTATAAACTGTAACATCATAAATAATAATTTCATTAGTAGTTTCTGTCTCGCTAATATTACATGATACTATTTCGTACTGAAATTCTTTCCACGACATACATTTCGGTTCAGATTTGAAAAATATGCTGTAACTAAGCCCTAGTAAGAGCATAATTCCCAAAATTATAAGCAATATCCGCTCACCATTAAATTTATTTTTTGGAGAATCTAATGCAACCTTTGCCCCATCTTCTGCATTCTTTTTTATAAAATCTTCGTAATTACTATCTCCAACATAATGCGCCATTAAATCTAATAATTCAATTTTAAGAGTAACGGACCTGCTAGTATCTTTTAAAAGATAGAAGTTGTATATAGTAGTAAATGTTCTTACCGAAATAGGATGCTTATAATCTTCAGTAAAGATAGTCGACAGGTGGGTAGCTTGTCCATTTTTAGTTTTACTGCCACCTTTTGATTTAGCTTTATCAAAAACTCGTTTTACAAGTTCTTCATATGGATTTTTCATAATTGGATTAAGTTCAGGGCTTTAAAAATAAAAATAATTAGACAATCGATGGTCATTTTTGTCGGACATTCTTTTCCATGTTTTGTCCACAATTAAACGGCAAACCTCCCTTTCCTTTGCTGTCAAGATTGGTTGAGGTTGTGTTTAGCTAACATAACCAAAGCGCATCAACTTTTCTTACGGAAATCCACAATGTGAGAAAAATAGTAACAGGGAAGCAGCTATTAAGTAACACATTTGGATCTCCACTTCCCAAAATATTAAGGAGTATTTCCTTACAAATTTTAGTTGCTCTATAAAAATCTCTGCATAGGCGGACAGCAACTCTATTGTTTAATTTTTTAAATCCATTATTATGAAAAAAATACTTTTAATACTTACTGTAATCTCATTAAATGCTATTTTACAATCGTGTACAAAAGAAAGTGTAGCAAGTACAGACGCTCTTTACAATACACAAGCTTCGGAAGACGCAGAAATAAATCAGGATCCAGATGAGCCCGACGAACCAGAAACTCCAAAAAACGGAGAATAAAGGCTAAATAATTTTTATTTTAGGGGAATGAAAAAACTACTACTAGCATTCCCCTTTTTTTTGGGTATTTTGTTATGCTTTTTTGCATGCAATATTTCTACTAAAAAAAATAAAACTTCTAATATCCCTTCTGCTGAAAATAGTGTAGACAATCAATTACAAAAAATAAAGCACTTACGAAAAAGTAATCCTGATAGCGCTCTTCTTTTAAATCAAAAACTTATAAAAAATATCAACACTTATAATGATTCTATTAAAGTTGAGATTTTATTAACTAGCGCCTCCCTTTTCCGAAATGTAAATATTGATAGTACGTTATTTTATTCCAATAAACTATTAACACTTCAGCAACAAAGAAAAGATAGTTTAAGTATAGGAGATGCTTACTTCCGACTTGGGTTTTATTATAGAAAAAACAATGAAATTGCTAAATCGCTTAACGCTTATTACAATTCTATCAAAACATACGAGCGTATAAAAGACACTATTGAAGCAGGAATTAAATTGGTAAACCTTACCAATCTTTTAAATTCTATAGGGAACTATAATGAAGCTGAACAAACAGGGGTCAAGGCATTACAGTATTTAGAAAAATCTGCCAATAAAAAATACATAGCTGGCACCTACAATGCTCTTGCCATTGCTTCTAAAGAACAAAAAATCTATAATGAAGCCTTACATTGGTATAACAAGGCTTTAAACGTAGCAAGCGACTCAATTTCAAAAATAAAAATCCTTAACAATATTGCGGTAGTTTACACCTACCAAGAAGAATATGAAAAAGCACATACCTTATTAGAAAAACTAGAAAAAAGTCCAGAATTAGAAAACAATCCAGATAGTTATGCCAAAAATATTGACAACAGAGCTTATGTTGCTAGTTTATTAAAAATTTCTAATGCGGAAAACGACCTTAAGAAAGCGCTTGAAATTAGAAAAAGTAATGATGATATTTCTGGTCAAACCACAAGTTACCTCCATCTCTCTCAATATTACTTAAACAATAATCAAACAACAAAAGCTAGAAAAATGGCTTTAAAAGCTTTTGAGTTGGCACAGCAAACCAAAAGTACCGATGATACCTTAGAGGCCTTATCTTTATTAATAGAATCTTCCCAAAATCCAAAAACATACGCGGTAGTCTATAAAAATCTAACCGATAGCATTCATACCTCCCAAGGGCGATTAAAAAATACATTTGCCAAAATAAAATACGAAAGTGAAAAAAATCAACAAGAAAACTTAAAGCTTACCAACGAAGCAAAAATCAATAAATTACGATTAGAAAATCAACAAAGCAGAAACTTACTTTTAATAATTATAATTGGAATCATTCTTAGTGCTGGCTTTATATATTATCGGTTTATAAAAATAAAGCATCAACGAGAAAAAGTAGACGAAGCTTACCAAACCGAAATGCGAATTTCAAAAAAAATACATGATGAGCTCGCCAACGATGTATTTAATATTATTGCATTTACCGAAAATACTCCTGTTGAAAAAACTATCAAAAGTAATCTTCTTCTGCAATTAGATGCCATCTATGAAAAAGCTAGAAATATTGCTAGAGGAAACGGAAAAATAGATTTAGACACCAACTTTTCAGAAAAAATAATATCTCTTATCAATAGTTACTGTAATGAGGATGTTAATATATTAAACCGTGGGCTAGCTACATTCCCTTCAGAAGAAATCCCTACATATATAAAACGCGTTATTTACAGGTCTCTGCAAGAGCTTTTAGTGAACATGAAAAAACATAGCAAGGCGTCTGTAGTAGTATTTAATTTTACTTTAGAGAAGAAAAATTTAAAAATTTCTTATTCCGATAACGGACAAGGGACGGACATTTCCAAAAATTTTATCATAAACGGATTAGCAAATGTGGAAAACCGTATTGAAGGCGTAGATGGAAACTTTATTTTTGACACAATGCCCGGAAAAGGGTTTAAAGCCACTATAACAATTCCAATATAAACGATGTTTAAAAAAGTTCTTATTGCCGAAGATATCGATAGCATAAATTTAGGGTTGATAAATACCTTAAGTAAAGCTTATGATTTTGAAATTGAACACGCCAAATATTGCGATGATGCATATTTAAAAATCAAGAAAGGAATCTTAAAAAATTCTCCTTTCGACCTTTTAATAACAGACCTTTCTTTTAAGCAAGACCACAGGCAATCTAAAATTGAATCTGGAGACAAACTAGTTGCAAAAATAAAATTAGAGCAACCAGATATTGCTGTTATTATGTATTCTATTGAAGACCGCCCACATATGATTAAGTCCTTTTTCGACACCATATTTATTAATGGTTATGTCTGTAAAGGTAGAAATAGCACCAACGAAATGGTTACCGCCATTGAAACGGTTTACAATAAAGAACAGTACATCCCAGCAAATTTAAAGCATGCCATAAAAGAAACTAAAAATTTAGAAATAGAAGACTATGATATTTTATTATTGGACGCTCTTTCTCAAGGAAATTCTCAAGACGAAATTAGAAAAAAGTTCAAATCCGAAGGCATTACACCATGTAGCGTAAGCACTATTGAAAAACGCATTAGTAGCTTAAGAATTTCTTTTAAAGCTAAAAACGCCACACATCTGGTTGCTATAGCCAAAGATTTAGGACTTATATAAAATCACTATTTAGTTACTTAACTAAGTAGTTTTTGAGGGAAAAGATCCTTACTGATTTTCAGTAAGGGTTTTTTGTATCCTAAAATATCCCCATCATATCAATAGCTCCTTTTTTAACCTCAATAGTTGTCATTCTCCATCATAATTCCATACCTTTGAAATAAGTTACTGCATCAGCGTAAATTCTGGGCAGGCTTTTGGAAATAAATATTGATTATAAGTAAACTTTAGGGGTGCCGTGAAAGCCGGCTGAGATAAAACCCTTAGAACCTGATCGCGTTAGGACGTGCGAAGGGAAAAGTTGAGACACTACATAACGCCATAAATTTGGCTATAGGTACTTTTTTAATTCAGCATTAAAAAAACTCCTAAGTAATCCACTTTTTTAGGACTTCCTCCTAAAGTTTACAGTAAAACATAAGATTATGACCACTGTAAACGTAAACAACACCTTACACACATTTCAGAACTCATTGAGCGCCAAACAGCTCTTGGAGCATTTAAACATTTCTCCCAACGGCATTGCTTTGGCACTTAATAATAACGTTCTCCCAAAATCTAAATGGGAAGAACCGTTAGAAAACAATGCTAATATTCTTATTATAAAAGCCACCCAGGGAGGTTAATTAGGGCGTGCCCTTCACTCCGTTACGGTCAGGCTATTCGCTATATCTTTTTAAAAAAATAAAAAGGATGTCGCTACTATCCTTCACGCAAAAAAAAAATCAACTGCCTCGGGTTTAGACCCACAAGGTATTCAAACAAAAACAAGAAACACATGAAAACACAACAGCAAAAACCCAACACAGAAATTAGTCGCGAACCCTTTCCAAATTCTTCAAAAATTTATGTCTATGGAAACCTTCACAAGGATATAAAAGTACCAATGAGACAAATTTCTCTTAGTGACACGGTTGATAAATTTAATGGTACTACCGAAAAAAATGACCCTGTTTTAGTGTATGACACCAGCGGTCCATATACAGATCCAAACATAGAAATAGATGTAAAAAAAGGACTAAAACCCATTCGAGAGCAATGGATAAGAAGTCGTGGGGACGTAGAAGAGCTCAGCGGACTCTCCTCTAATTACGGAAACGAACGCCTTAATGATAAAAAGCTAGACGAACTTCGTTTCAAACACCTTAAAAATCCATTAAAAGCAAAAGCTGGAAAAAATGTAACGCAAATGCATTATGCCCGTAAAGGAATTATAACTCCAGAAATGGAGTTTATTGCCATTCGCGAAAATCAGAAACTACAGCAAGTAAAAGAAATTACAAAACAACATCCTGGAGAGAGTTTTGGTGCTTCCATTCCAAAAGAAATCACTCCAGAATTTGTACGTCAAGAGGTAGCTAGCGGGAGAGCCGTAATTCCATGTAATATAAATCATCCAGAAAGCGAACCTATGATTATTGGACGTAACTTTTTGGTTAAAATAAATGCCAATATTGGTAATTCTGCGGTAACATCTTCCATAGAAGAAGAGGTAGAAAAAGCAGTTTGGGCATGCCGTTGGGGAGCAGATAATATTATGGACTTATCTACCGGAAAAAATATCCATGAAACCCGCGAGTGGATTTTAAGAAATTCGCCAGTTCCTATTGGTACTGTGCCTATTTATCAAGCTTTAGAAAAAGTAAACGGAAAAGCTGAAGACCTTACTTGGGAAATTTTTAGAGATACTTTAATTGAACAAGCAGAACAGGGAGTAGATTATTTTACTATTCACGCTGGGGTACGCTTACAATATGTGCCACACACTGCCAAACGTGTAACAGGAATCGTTTCTAGAGGAGGTTCTATCATGGCAAAATGGTGTTTGGCGCATCATAAGGAAAGCTTTTTATATACTCATTTCGAGGAAATCTGCGAAATTATGAAAGCCTATGATGTGTCCTTTTCTCTTGGCGACGGACTCCGTCCTGGAAGTATTGCCGATGCCAACGATTATGCACAATTTGCAGAGCTAGAAACTCTTGGAGAACTTACAAAAATAGCTTGGAAACACGATGTACAAACCATTATTGAAGGGCCTGGACATATTCCAATGCATATGATTAAAGAAAATATGGACAAGCAATTGGAAGCCTGTGGAGAAGCTCCTTTTTACACCTTAGGCCCACTTACTACAGATATTGCTCCTGGTTATGACCATATTACAAGTGGTATTGGTGCTGCCATGATTGGTTGGTACGGGTGCGCCATGTTGTGCTATGTTACCCCAAAAGAACACTTAGGACTCCCAAATAAAGAAGATGTAAAAACAGGAGTTATTACGTATAAAATAGCTGCGCATGCCGCCGATTTAGCAAAGGGTCATCCAGGGGCACAACACCGAGATGATGCCATGAGTAAAGCTCGATTTGAATTCCGTTGGGAAGACCAATTCAATTTAGCCCTGGATCCAGATACCGCAAAAGCGTATCACGACGAAACATTACCATCAGACAATGCTAAAGTGGCACATTTCTGCTCTATGTGTGGTCCTAATTTTTGCTCTATGAAAATTACTCAGGACGTTCGGAATTATGCTAAAGAAAATGGACTGGATAGTCATGAAGCTATTGAAGAAGGGATGAAGAAAAAAGCAGAAGAGTTTAAAGAAAAAGGAAGTGAAGTGTATTTGTGATTGAGTTGAAGGTTGAAAAAAGAAAGAGGTCGGAAGGCGGAAGATTAAAGTGAAGAAAGGTAATGAGGTAATGAGTTAAAAGTGGAGAATTAAGATAAGGATGGAGTTAGAAGTCGGAAGTCAGAAGTTAAAAGTTATGGCTGTTACAAAGAAAAAAACTGCTTACTGCAACTGCCCACTGAGCACTTTTCCCCTAATTTCCTCATTTTCAAATCTTCAAATCTTCAAATCTTCAAATTTACAACTTTGCCTCTTTGCTCTTTGAGTGAAAAGTTAATGAGTTAAAAGTGGAGAATTAAGATAAGGATGGAGTTAGAAGTTGGAAGTCAGAAGTTAAAAGTTATGCTGTTACAAAGAAAAAAACTGCTTACTGCAACTGCCCACTGAGCACTTTTTTCCTGATTTTCAAATCTTCAAATTTACAACTTTGCCCCTCTGTCCCTTTGAACCTCTGAAATAAAAACCTAAACCCATGCTTATTGTAATTACATCAGAGACTGCCTTGGAGCAAGAAATAGAAAGCCTAAATAGGTTGTTTGCATGTGGATTGGAAACTTTACACATACGTAAACCAAGGTTAGAAAAAGTAGCCTTGAAAAACTATTTAGAATTGATAGATGTAAAACATCACAATAAAATTATGCTTCATCAGCATCATGAATTGGCATCAGAATTTAATGTAAAAGGCATTCATTTGACCGAAAAACATAGAAAAATGCTTGAAAATGATTCAGAATACATTAAAAACCATCAAAAAATGGGAAGAGTGGTGAGTACGGGTTTTCATTCAATTTCAGCTTTAAAAAAAGAAGGAGCAAATTATGATTATAGTTTTTTGAGTCCCGTTTTCAATTCTATTTCTAAAGAAAATTATCAAGGAAAAGAATTTGAGGTAATGGCATCCCCAATAAAAGTTATTGCGCTTGGCGGAATTACCTCAGCAACTATTTCCGAAGTAAAAAAAATGGGATACCAAGGGGTTGCAATTTTAGGAAGCATTTGGCAATCTAAACACCCCGTAACAGCATATAAAGAATTGCAAAAAGTTTATAAAAACGTGTTTTATGACGGATAAAAACATACAAAAACCTATTGTTTTAAGTATTGCTGGTTTTGACCCTTCTGGGGGAGCTGGTTTACTTGCCGATATAAAAACAATAGAAAATAACGGATGCTATGCAATGGCTGTTTGTACGGCAAACACCCTACAAACCGATGTTTATTTCAAAGACTGCTATTGGGTGGACGCTACTGTAGTTTTAAAGCAATTGCAACTACTTTTAGACCGTTTTAATATAGCAGCTGTTAAAATTGGAATAATAGAAAATCTAACTCTTTTAGAACAGTTGTTAAAAGTATTAAAAGCATATAAAAAGGAACTTCCAATAGTTTTAGATCCTGTTTTGAAGTCAAGTAGCGGCCATTCTTTTCAAGGAGAAAAACTATTATTCTCAGCTGATATTTTAAAAAATATCTCGTTGATTACGCCTAATTATGAAGAAATTTTTCAGCTTTCCAACGCATCCTCTTTGTCAGAAAAAATAACACGCTTACAACAATTTACATCAGTATTGCTAAAAGGTGGACATCATCCATCGGAAAAAGGAAAAGACACTTTATATCTAAAAGATAAAACCGTTTTTAACTTTTTTCCTTCCGAAGAAAAAATATATGAAAAGCATGGAAGTGGCTGCATCTTATCTTCAGCTATTACAAGTTATTTAGCACAAGGAAAATCTTTAGCTAATGCTTGTGAAGATGCCAAAAGATATACCGAAAAAGCGCTGCAATCAAACCCAACAAAACTAGCATATCATTCATGAAAATAGATACTATACAATACATCTCGCAAGGAAACACACCTACTATACATCTTCAAAATATTCAAAAAGTATGTGAGTGTGGCGGACGTTGGATTCAATTACGCCTGAAAAATAAAACGCCAAAAGAAGTTTTAGAAACAGCTATCAAGGCTAAAGAAATATGCCAACAATACAGTGCTAAACTCATTATTAACGACCATGTTGAAGTTGCCAATGTAGTAAATGCAGATGGGGTTCATCTTGGAAAAGAAGATATGTGCCCCCAAGTAGCTAGGAAAATTCTAGGGAAAGAAAAAATTATAGGAGGCACTGCAAATACATCCCAAGACATAGAAAAATTGATTAAAAAAGGAGTTGATTACATCGGCTTAGGTCCCTTTAGACATACAAATACCAAAGAAAAATTAAGTCCGATTTTAGGAATTAAAGGTTATAAAAACATCTTTTTTGAGTTGAATAAAAAAACAAAAACCACCCCAATAATTGCTATTGGAGGCATTGTAAAAGAAGATATAGAAGAATTAAAACTGGCAGGTATTTACGGAGTTGCTATGTCGGGTTATTTAACTTCTGAGATTAGGGAGATAAAAACCCATGACTTAACCAAAAGATTAGATGTTATAAAGGAAATTTTAAATCAGAAAACAATAAACGTATGAGTTATCCAGACATATTAAAAATAGCAGATAAGGAGTTTTCTTCTCGATTGTTTCTAGGAACTGGAAAATTTAGTTCCTCAAAACTAATGAGAGAGTCCATTCTTGCGAGTAAAAGTGACCTTGTAACGGTAGCTTTAAAAAGAGTAGATTCAACCTTAGAAAATGATGATATTTTAAGTGGATTACCACACCCTACCATAAATTTATTACCCAACACTTCTGGGGTTAGAAATGCCAAAGAAGCCATTTTTGCTGCTGAATTGGCACGAGAAGCATTGGAAACAAATTGGGTGAAATTAGAAATTCATCCAGATCCAAATTACTTACTACCAGATCCTATAGAAACTTTGGCTGCTACCGAAGCATTGGTAAAAAAAGGATTTGTAGTGATGCCGTATATACATGCAGATCCTGTGTTGTGCAAGCGTTTGGAAGATGTAGGAGTACAATGCGTAATGCCTTTGGGGGCTCCCATAGGAACTAATAAAGGATTAAAAACCTTTGATTTTTTAGAAATTATTATTGAACAAAGTAAGGTACCCGTTATTGTAGATGCTGGTATTGGAGCTCCTTCTCATGCGGCAGCAGCTATGGAGATGGGTGCCGATGCTGTGTTGGTTAATACCGCAATTGCAGTTTCCAACAATCCTATCCAAATGGCAAAAGCCTTCAAAAAAAGTGTAGAAGCAGGACGCGAAGCTTATTTAGCATCCCTCGCACCAGTAAAACAGAATGCAGAAGCTAGTAGTCCGTTAACCAGTTTTTTATATGACTAATTTTAAAGATACATTTTTACAATATTCGTGGGACGATGTTCTTAAAAGCATCCAAGATAAATCGGGAAATGACGTAATTCGGGCTATTGAAAAACCCAATCGAAATTTAGAAGATTTTAAAGCCTTGATAGCTCCTGCTGCAAAACCCTTTCTAGAAGAAATGGCGCAAGAAAGTAAGCGTATTACCAAACGGCGTTTTGGAAATACTATGCAAATGTTTGCGCCCATGTATTTAAGCAATGAGTGTCAAAATATTTGCACTTACTGCGGGTTTAGCTTTACCAACAAAATTCCGAGACGTACTTTAACCGATGTCGAAATTTTAAAAGAAGTTGAGTATATAAAAAGTAAAGGTTTCAATCATATTTTATTGGTTACAGGAGAAGCAAACACTACAGTTGGTGTATCATACCTTAAAAATGCTATTCAACTTATAAGAAATCATTTTTCTAATGTGAGTATTGAAGTACAGCCTTTAGATGAAAATGAATATGTTTTATTGAAAGAAAATGGTTTATATGGGGTATTAGTATATCAAGAAACATATCATGAAGAAGAATACAAAAAACACCATCCAAAGGGAAAGAAATCAAATTTTTTCTATCGCTTAGAAACTCCCGATAGATTAGGACGTGCTGGAGTTCATAAAATTGGACTAGGAGCCTTATTTGGATTGGAAGATTGGCGTGCCGATAGTTTCTTTACAGCATTACATTTACACTATCTAAAAAAAACCTATTGGCAAACTAAGTTTTCTATTTCTTTTCCTCGACTCCGACCTTTTTCTGGGGGATTAGACCCAAAAGTAGAAATGACAGATGCCGATTTGGTACAATTGATTTCTGCCTATAGAATGTTGGAAGAAGATGTAGAGTTAACCATTTCAACTAGAGAGAGTGAAACCTTTAGAAATAACATTGTGAATCTTGGTATTACCTCCATGAGCGCCGAATCTAAAACCAACCCTGGAGGCTATGTAGTAGATAAACAATCGCTAGATCAGTTTGAAATTTCCGATGAACGTTCTACAGAACAAATTACTCAAATGCTAAAAGCTCAAAACCTAGAAGTAGTTTGGAAAGATTGGGAAAACAATTGGGAGTGAGTTGATGGTTGAGGGTTTGTAATGTTTTAAAGTGAAAAAATGAAGTCGGGAGTTGAAGGAAATAAGAATAAAGAGAAAAGAATATAACCCGTTGTGCATTTAGGCAATATTGATTTTTAGGTTATTGATATTTCTGTTGAATTCAAATATGTTTATATATTGAATGACCGTCATAGCCGTAATCTTAGATAATATTCTGTTTT
>Ga0114902_1000363_pt1 | contig 26675 bp, 21 predicted proteins | sample MalvireepMed_s12_FD_87291 | JGI IMG/M metagenome (GOLD analysis project Ga0114902, IMG submission 87291) | Marine viral communities from the Global Malaspina Expedition - Malaspina viral metaG DeepMed_s12 | ecosystem: Environmental > Aquatic > Marine > Oceanic | place: Mediterranean Sea... | reverse complement strand
TTATCGCTTCAATGGCTACTTTGGCCTTAAAGGATGCGCTGAATTTTCTTCTTGATGTTTTCATATTGACAGGGTTAAAATTACAACTTAATTTCCTGTCCTAAATTTGGGGAGTATTATATATAGTCAGAAAATAAAACTACATTTGTAGAATCTTACCAAACAGAATTTTTATATAAAGAGTGGTTTAGTTTTAATACTTGAAGTTGATTGTTTAGGAGTTTAAACAATCTTTAAGTGATTTCCTGGATTATCAAATTGTTGAATTAATTCTTTTACGTAGTCAACATAATCTACATGCACACGAAGTTTAATACCTCCCAAAGCATTAGAATAAAAAGGAGAAATACCAATCATAGTTTCGTTCTCAAAAAAAAATGGAATTTCTTCTTCTGTAAGTATAAACTTAAGAATTAGATACTCATGCGGATAAGTATACGTAGCAACCAAAACAAAATTTTTCATTCTGTGCGGATTAATTCACTTAAAAATAAGGAAAATTTCCTTTTAAAAATAAGAAGTTTATCTTTATAAAACTTTATTGGTAGTAGTTGTATCTATGGAACGTGCAGTTTCTAAATGTTCTTTTTTATCTAAAGAATAATTTATATAGCTAGCAAACGACAAAATTCCTGCCAAGAAGACAAGAATAAAAAAGAGTATTATTTTATATAATTTTTTCAATGTATAAAGTGATGTCTATTTAATAGACGATGCAAAAGTATTATTGTTACACAATATTTAATAAAACTTTAACTTTTAAAATTAATTAGATTGCTTCTATAATAATTAGTATTTTACTAGAAGAATAAAAATATATGACGAAAAGAAAAAAAAGAGCCCAAAAGCACAAAAAAAATGAGCTTACAAAAGGCATTTTTACTGTATTAGAGAGTAATAGAGAAAAGAGTTTTAATTATAAGCAAATTGCTGCTAAATTAGATATAACAGATACCAACGGTAGAAATTTAATTATAAAAAGATTGGGTCAATTAAAAGATAAACAACGAATAGAGGAGGTGGAGAGAGGAAAATATAAGGCAATTCCGTCGCAAAATTATTACGAAGGAATTGTAGATATGACAGGCAGAAATAATGCGTATGTAATATGTGAAGATTTAGATTCTGACGTTTTTGTTCCTTTTAATTTATTAAATAAAGCATTACACGGAGATTTAGTAGAAGTGTATGTTTTTCCGAGACGTAGAAAAGGAAAGAAAATAGAAGGGGAGATTACCAAAATTTTAGAACGTAAGAAAACTACTTTTGTAGGAATTGTTCAATTACAGAAAAACTTTGCGTTTGTAAATCCTACAGATTTTAAAATGTACAGTGATATTTTTGTTCCTAAAAATAAAATTGGGGATGCAGAGCATGGAGATAAAGTAATTGTAGAAATTATAGATTGGCCAAAGGATGCCGATTCTCCGAACGGTAAAATTGTACAAGTTCTAGGTAAACCAGGGGAACATGATACAGAGATTCATGCTATTTTAGCTGAATATGGTTTACCTTATAATTTTCCTGAAGAAGTAGAACACTATGCTAATAAATTAGATACTTCTATTACAAAAGAGGAAATTGCAAAGCGTAGAGATATGCGAGATGTTCCTACATTTACTATAGATCCAAAGGATGCAAAAGATTTTGATGATGCACTTTCCTTCCAAGTTTTAGAAGATGGTAATTTTGAAGTAGGTATTCACATTGCAGATGTTTCCCATTATATAGATTTGGATTCTGTTTTAGAAGAAGAAGCATACAATCGTGCTACATCGGTTTATTTAGTGGATAGAGTAGTGCCTATGCTACCAGAAATTCTGTCCAATAATGCTTGTTCCTTACGTCCTAATGAAGAAAAACTAACTTTTTCTGCGGTTTTTAAAATGAATAAAGATGCGCAGGTTTTAGATAAATGGTTTGGTAGAACTGTTACCTATTCTGATAGACGTTTTGCATATGAAGAAGCACAAGCCATGATAGAAAATCAGAATAATAGTGTTCCTGCTGATGTTTCTTTAACTGGCCAAAGCTACGAAGTTGAAAACCATATTGCAGAGGCTATTATTACATTAGATGAAATGGCAAAATTGATGCGCGGTAGACGCTTATCTGCAGGTGCTATTTCTTTTGATAAAGTGGAAGTTAAATTTGAACTCAATGATAAAAGTGAACCTATTGGTGTTTATTTTAAAACTACCAAAGATGCTAACAAACTTATTGAGGAATTTATGTTGTTAGCTAATAGAAAAGTTGCAGAATTTATAGGCAAGCAAAAGAAAACTTTTGTTTATAGAGTACACGATGAGCCAGATGACGAAAAATTAATGCTTTTACAAGGCGTTATTTCTAAGTTTGGATATAGTATAGATATGAAAAGTAAAAAAGCTGTAACAAGCTCTTTAAATGCTTTATTGGAAGAAGTTCAAGGTACTAAAGAACAAAATCTTGTAGATACGCTTACTATTCGTACTATGAGTAAAGCTGTTTATACTACAGATAACATAGGGCATTACGGACTTGCTTTTGACTATTATACACATTTTACATCGCCAATTCGTAGGTATCCAGATGTTATGGTGCATCGTTTATTACAACATTATCTTGATGGAGGTGCTTCTGTAGATGCCGAAAAGTATGAAGCTAAATGTAAACATTCATCGCAAATGGAATATTTGGCTACCAGTGCTGAGCGTGATTCTATAAAATATATGCAGATTAAATTTATGGAAGGACGTTATGACGAAGAGTTTATAGGTGTTATCTCTGGGGTTACAGAATGGGGAATTTATGTGGAACTTGTTGATAATAAATGTGAAGGTATGATTAGAACTAGAGATATTAAAGACGATTATTATGTTTTTGATGAAAAGCAATATGCGCTCGTTGGAGAATCTACTAAGAATATGTATCAGCTAGGAGACGAAGTGTTTGTAAAACTAAAAAGTACAGATTTAGTAAAACGTCATTTAGATTTTGAACTTACCGGAAAGAAAATTAATGGTTAATAGTTTGTAAAGTATAAAGTTTTAATGTGGAAAGTGTATAGTATTTAAAGTCAATAATCTAGATTTTAGAGAATAGAATAAAGAACATAGAATCAAGACTTTCGCTGATAGAAAAAGGAATAAAGAGAAAAGACCGCCGCAGGATACTTTTGGTTGCATCTTTAAGTGTAAATTTATAAAGTAAAAAGTTAAAGTAGATAGTGTCGAGATAAGAAAATTATTTTTTAACTATCAACTGCATACTTTGCTAATCTTAACATTTTTTATCATTTTAAATTTCATATTCCACTTAATTGTAGATTATCTTTATCAAAGCTTTTATAAACCTTTAATACGTTTAAAGTGTAATTGAAAGAATGATTAATGTAGATTTTAAAAATCGAAAAATAAAAACCACTTAGTGGTAAATGGATTATGAAAAATATAATTGTAGTAAGTATCTTTTTTTTAACTTCTTTGGCATTTGGACAGGATAATATTACCAAAGAATTAGGAGAATTTCATGAAGTTAAAGCATACGATGGTTTATCTGTAAAAATTGTAAAAGGAGATAAAACAAAAGCAGTAATTTCTGGTAAGAGTCCCTCTGATGTTGTTTTTGTTAATAAAGGAGGAAAATTAAAAGTTAGGATGAATATCAATGAAGTTTTTAATGGGTATACCACTTTTGTTGTTTTATATACTAATGACATAATTGATGTTTTAGATGCCAATGAAAACGCTATGATTTCTGTAAAAGAAACAATTGAGCAGGTAGATCTTGAACTTAGAGCACAGGAGGGTGCTAAAATTGAAGCCGATTTAAAAGTAGACAGATTGGATTCTAAAGCAATTACAGCTGGAGTTATTACTATAACTGGAACTTCCAAAAATCAAGAAGTTATTGTAAACACTGGTGGTAGGTTTGAAGGTGGAGATTTAGTATCAGAACAAACAGAAGTAGATGTCAAAGCTGGGGGAGTAGCAGATGTTAATGCCACAGAATTTGTAGATGCTAAAGTAAAAGTTGGAGGAACAATTAATGTTTATGGAAGTCCAAGAGTACTTCAAAAGCAAACTTTTGTTGGAGGTACTATAAATGAATTATAATAAAATTTTAATTTTAAAATATTTAAAATCATCATAATTGGTATTAAGTTATGATGATTTTTTATTTTTGATATTTCTAAATCAATCTAAAACACCTGTATAGTTTTCTTTTTTCTCTTAAAGAGATTTAATTTATTTCAGTTTTTCTGAATTTTTATAAAATTATTTCAATGATTGAAGACGTTTTTAAAGCAATACCACTCGGAATTCTTTTGGCATTTACCATAGGTCCCGTGTTTTTTGTATTGTTAGAAACGAGTGCAATTAAAGGTTTTAGAGCTGCTTTTAGTTTTGATTTAGGGGTTGTTTTAGGAGATATTGCTTTTATTCTAATAGCTTATTTTAGTACAAATAAGATTCTTCATAAAATTAAAGACGATCCTTCTTTGTTTATATTTGGTGGTATTTTGCTTATTACTTATGGAGTAATTTCCTTTATAAAATGTAAAAGCGATTATAAAAAGGATATAAGAAATGCCATTAATCAAGTAGTGGTAAAGCGCAATTATATGCGACTTTTCTTTAAAGGATTTTTATTGAATTTTATAAATGTTGGAGTGTTAGGTTTCTGGTTAGGCATTATTATTATTTTTGGACCTAAATTAGAAATGAACGATGATAGAATTTTTATCTTTATAACTACTATTTTAATTACCTATCTTTTTATTGATTGTATTAAAATTTTACTTGCAAAGCAATTACGGAATAAGCTTACACCTAAGCGAATTTTTAAAATTAAACGTATAATTAGCTTGATTCTTGTTCTTTTTGGCTTTGTACTAGTCCTACAAGGCTTTTTCCCTAATGAAAAGCAGAAGATAGAGAATGTTATCCAAGATATTAGAGAACGTTAATATGAATGCTTATTTTAATTTATTGCCTCAATTAAGTTTATTGCTCTTTATTGCTATTACTTTTTTATTTAGTTTTTATGATAAAATTTCTGATTGGAGCGGTACTATTTCTTTTTTAAAACAGCATTTTAAAGGCACTTTTGTTAAATCTATTGTACCATTAACTCTTTTTTTAATTACTATTTTAGAACTTTTAGCTGGGATTTTTTCTATAATAGGAATTTATAATGTTTTTTCAGGAGATAAATATTTTGCAATCTTAAGTTGTATAATTTCTTTATTGGTATTATTTATTTTTTTAATTGGCCAGCGAATAGCCAAAGACTTTGATGGCGCTATGAAAATTACAGTTTATATTATTCCTGTAGTTTTTTGTTTTTATTTGCTTGTAAATTAAGATTGTTGGTCTATAAAAGTAAATTGATTTAAAAATAGTTACGAATAATGTTTTTTTTCTTTTTTCTTATTGCAAAGAGGTCTTATATATTTACTCGTAGATTACTATTAAATTTATTACAATACAGTTTGTAATGTTCCTTCACGTACACATAACCAGAAATAATTAAAAAACGATTTTTGCTTATCTCTTTCTACTTTTATTTCTACTTTTTTATTATCATTTTTATCATTCTTCATAAAAAGATTAGCAACGTTTGTAAAGAATTTATTAACTACATTTTTGTTTTTCTTTTTAATAGTTATTTTAAAATCATCATATTTTAATTCAAAGGATCCATTTGCAACATTTTCATTTGCATTTACATTAAAAACAATGCTTTTTATTTCCCCGCTTGTTTCTACATTCATGTTTGGCTCCACAAAATCATTTATCTGATGTGCACTTAAATTTTTCATATTTCCATGTAGTGTAAAGAAGTCAGCTTTGTTATTAATATTAAAATTCCATAATAATTTAAAATCTGCATTATCCATAAATTTGGAATTTATTTCGATTTTTGTTTCACCATTTCCTTCCATGGAATTTATATTTTCAATGGTACTATTCACTTCTGTAAATACTATATTTCCAGGCTCCTCGTAATTTTTTACTCTTTCAGCATATTTTATCCTACTGTTTATAATTTCTAAATGCTCAATATTTAGTTTAAATGGTAAATTTCTAAGTGCTTTACTATATAAAGGTTTGTATTTTGTAGGTTCTGGGAGTAATTTATTCTTATATATTTCTATATTTCCTTTATATATTTTTAAATTATTAGCCTCATATAAAGCACTATCTCTATATGTATTATGTTGGTATTTATCTATTAAGATGGAATCAATATCTAGGTTAATCCAGTCTGTTTGTACTGTTACATGCTTTTGTAGTTCCTTTTTTGAATATAGCGTCTTTATACCTACGTTGCTAGCTTTTATATACTGTTTATCTGCCTTTATTTTGCCTATCTTGAAATTTAAATGATTGTTTATTGGTAGTTCTATATTCTCTGCAGTTAATAGGATTTTTTCATATTTAAAAACTTGTTTAAGATTATGGTTTGTATTTATAATCACTTCATTTAAAATTACGCCTATATTTTCCACTTTTATAGGTTCTTTTTCTACTGCTGTATTATAACTTAGATTGGTATTTTTTACTTCAATTTCGTTAATCTTTATTTTGAAGTTCTTCTGTTCATTATTTTTTTTAGCTGAATTTTTCTTACTAAAATACCCGTCACCATTTTCAACATATATTTTTTCTATTTCAAAATTATTTTTGCTGAAAAGATTATTAATTGATATTCCAGAAATTTCTACTTTTTTAATAGATGCTGAATCTTTCGATTTTGAATGAATTATAACATTTTTTAAAGTTACAGTTCTTGTTAAGATGTTAGTATTCACATCTGTTATTTCAAATGAATAATCAGAATTGTTTTGAGCTATTCTCTTTTCAATAAAATTTGTAATCAGTAAATTGGCTACTATAATGAGGGTTGCCAAGACAGTAACAACTAGGAAGATTATTTTTATATACTTCTTCTTCAAGAATTTAATTTTATTGATAGCTCAATTGAAGATACAAAAAAAGACGCTTCTTAGAAGCGTCTTAACTTTTTGTTGTGCCAAATATTGTTTAACTACAATTATTCTGACTTATAATCGTCGTTGATAGCTTTTAAAACATCATTGGTAATATCTTTAGATTCTTCTCCGTATAATACACTTCCTGCATCATTAGAACCTAAAACAAAGGTGTATCCTTTTTCTTTACTATAGTCTTTTACAAAAGATCTTACTTTTTTGATTAAGCTATCAATTTCTTGCTGACTCTCTTGGGAAAGTTTTTGCTCTTCCATTTGAAGTTGCTGTCCCATAGTTTGTCTTTTTTGCATAAGTGCATTGTATTTTTCTTGGGCAACACTTTGAGCTAATTTCTCTGCTTCTGTTTGGAAAGCTTGAACTTCTGCTTGAAAAACTTTACCTATACTATCTGCTCTTTTATCAAAAGATTCAATTTTGGTTTTGTATTTAGCTTCGATGTCAATTTTCTCCTGATACTCATTTATCAATTTTGTATTATCTACAAAAGCTATTTTATTTTGTTGACATGATATTGTTGCTAAAGCAACAACTGCGATTAAAATAATTTTTTTCATTTTTTGGTCTAAAAATTTGTTCCGAACAAAAATAGGAAAGTAAATGGATTTTCCCCTTTTTTCTGTTCTGATATTAATAAATAGTAATTACTTATATTTTTTTGTTTTATAATAGTTATATCTTATTAAAAATGGCTTCTTATAAGTCGTTTTAAGCCATAATTATATTATTTTAATGTAATTATATTAGTTAGTATTCTAAACAGGCATGAAAACGCTTAAAATAATTTTTTTACTGTTTTTTGGCTATATATATAAGAGAAGAATATTCACCAGTGGATTTTGCCTTCACATTTGATTCTAAACCAATTCTAAGCGCTTTTATAAAATTTGTATTGCCTGTTTTTATTTTTTCTGAAAGCATACTTACATAAAAAGAATCAAAAATTAAAGGTAAGATTTTTACTACAAATAAATTATTCTCTTTTAATATTGTTTTCATTGAATGTTTATTAAAATGCCATATATGTCTTGGTACATCATAAGCAGCCCATGCCTCTTTATAATGTTCCGCATCATAAGATTTATAGTTTGGAACTGCAATTATGGCAATTCCATTTTCATTTAGCATTTCATGTATTTTTTTTAATTGTATTTCCAAGTCATGTACATGTTCTAATACATGCCACATGGAAATAATATCAAATTTTTTTACTGGTAATTCTTTTATTTTTTCAACTACTTTATTGCCTTTTTTTAATGATAATTCTCTTGCATTTTTATTAGGTTCTGTACCATAGCAATCAAAATATTTATTGCAATAAAAAATTAAATCACCTGTTCCGCTTCCAATATCTAATAATGTTTTAGCTGTTGGATTGTATTTTTTGAATAATTTATTTTTCCTTTTTAATGAGTATGATTTTATTATTTGATATAGTTTATCAATAAAAGTTTTTGTAGAATCTGTATGTGAAATATAATTTTCACTTTGGTAATAATTTCCAATTTTATCTTCAGAAGGAGTAGGGGATGTTTTTAATAGTCCTTCAATTTTAGTTGCTATAATTTCAAATTCTTCATTTGAAACTAAGCTATCTTTTGCTCTTAGATGAATTTTATTTTCCAAGGAATTGCTCATATAAATTAAACATGTGCAAGATACTATTTATTGATTTAGAGTAATAATTAAGGTATAAATATTAATCAAATAAAAAGGGTTCCACGTGGAACCCTTTTGTAAATATATTTTCAGATTTAAAATTATCTCCCCATATAAACTAACATCACACTTATGTCGCTTGGAGAAACTCCACTGATTCTTGATGCTTGAGATAAAGTTCTTGGCTTAATTTTCTTTAGCTTTTCTTTAGCCTCAAATGATAAAGATTTTAGCTTACTATAATCAAAATTTTCTGGAATTTTTATGTCTTCAAGTCTATTTAATTTACTTGCATTATTTTTTTCCTTTTCAATATAACCTGAGTATTTAACTTGTATTTCGGTTTGATCTAACACTTCTTGATCTAAATTGTTTTCTTTAATATAAGTGTCAACATCTTCAACCTTTCTCATCAAATCTAAAGTAACATTTGGTCTCGCAAATATCTTAAACATTTTATCAGATTGCTTCATCGGGGAAGATGCTACTTCTTCCAGAATAGGATTTATTACTTCTGGTTTTACACTCGTTTCTTTAAAGAAATTTACAAAACCTTCAGATAATTTTTCCTTTTCTTCCATACGTCTCAGTTGCTTTTCAGAAGCTAAACCTATTTCAAAACTTCTAGGAGTTAAACGTAAATCTGCATTATCCTGTCTTAATAAAGTTCTGTATTCTGCTCTAGAAGTAAACATTCTGTATGGCTCTTCAGTACCCTTTGTTATTAAATCATCTATTAAAACTCCAATATAAGCCTCATCTCTATTTAGTATAAATGGGTCTCTTTCTTGTACTTTTAAACTTGCATTTATTCCTGCCATTAATCCTTGAGAAGCTGCTTCTTCATATCCAGTAGTTCCATTTATTTGTCCTGCAAAATATAAACCTTCAACCAATTTGGTTTCTAAAGTATGTTTCAATTGCGTAGGAGGGAAGTAATCGTATTCTATCGCATAGCCGGGTCTAAAAAACTTTACATTTTCAAATCCAGCAACAGATCTCAATGCTTTAAATTGTACATCCTCTGGTAGGGAAGTTGAAAATCCGTTTATATAATATTCAACCGTATCCCACCCTTCTGGCTCTACAAAAAGTTGATGCCTGTCTTTATCTGCAAAACGATTTATTTTATCTTCTATTGATGGACAATAACGTGGTCCAATACTTTTAATTCTTCCGTTAAACATTGGAGATCTATCAAAACCTTCTCTTAATAAATCATGAACTTCATTACTCGTATAAGACATATGACAATCTCGTTGATGTGTCAAAGGTTTTGTCTCATCAGAATAAGAAAATTTTTCAGGTTTTTCATCTCCAGGTTGTACCGTCATTTTACTAAAATCTAACGATCTTCCATCCACTCTAGGTGGTGTTCCTGTTTTCATTCTTCCAGCTTCAAAACCGCAATTAATTAAATCTTCTGTAATTCCAGTTGCTGCTCTTTCACCTGCACGTCCTCCTCCAAATTGTTTTTCACCAATATGAATTAATCCATTTAAAAAAGTACCATTAGTTAGCACAACAGATTTACATTTAACTTCTATTCCTAGAGAAGTTCGTACGCCTTTAATTTTTCCGTTTTCTATAATTAAACCAGCAACCATTTCCTGATAGAAATCTAAATTTTTGGTTCTTTCCAGCATTAATCTCCATTCTTCTGCAAAACGCATTCTATCACTTTGAACTCTTGGAGACCACATTGCTGGCCCTTTAGATTTATTGAGCATTTTAAATTGTATGGCAGTTTTATCACTTACAATTCCAGAATAACCTCCCATTGCATCTATCTCTCTAACTATTTGTCCTTTTGCAATTCCTCCCATAGCTGGGTTGCAAGACATTTGTGCAATGTTTTGTAAATTCATTGTAATAAGTAGGGTAGAAGAACCCATATTTGCCGCAGAAGCTGCTGCTTCAGAACCTGCATGTCCACCACCTACAACTATAACATCATATTCTTTATCAAACATAAAAATGAATTTCTAAATTAATCCCACGTATGGGGTTGGTTTATTGACGCTTCCGTCTAAATTGTTATTTTGAACTCCTCTTTATTTGCTAAGAGGTTTTTATTCGTTCCACGTGAAACAGCTTTGTTAGCCCCCGCTATTTCAGTGTTTGTTCTTGTAGTCTATTTAAATAATGCTATTTTTTCCTCTTCTTTTGTACGCATTATTTTTGTATCTTCTTCGGTTTTGTCTTTATATCCACAGTAATGAAGAATACCATGTGCCATAACCCTTTTTAATTCTGTGTCAAAACTTACGCTATATTCGTCGGCATTTTCTTTAACCCTTTCAACAGAAATAAAAATATCTCCAGCTATTGTATGCGCATCCGAATAATCAAAACTGATAATATCTGTCAGCGTATCGTGATTCAAATAGTCAACATTAATTTTATGCAAGTATTCATCATCACAAAATATATAGTTTATTTCACCTAATTCTTTGCCTTCAGATTTGATAGTTTTAAGTATCCAATCCTCAAAACTTTTCTCGTTTTCAATCTTAAATTCGGTCTCGTAATTAAAACTAATCATCCTTTCTAAAATAAGCGTTTACTTTTTGCTTGTAATTTTGCCGCAAAGGTAAGGCTTGTCTATTTAATATTTCAACTTCATTAAAATATTGTTGTATTTCAGGTAAATTATTTGTAGAAGAATTTTCAAATTCCTTAGTATTTGTATTACTTTCCCTTTCTTCTTTTTGTCCTTGTTTTAATGTAGCATCTTCCAACTTTAATAATTGATGCTGTAATTGTAACATTTTTTGTTGAGTAGCTTCATTAAAACCTTTTTCTAACAAATTGTTTTCTATCTGCTCCATTTCGTTTGCTAATTTTTTAGCATGTTGTTTCTCACCAGCACCGTTTATATTTTCTAGTTGTTTTTCTAATTCATTTCTTAATTCTTGTTGCTGCTTATAAATTTCAAAAACTTCTCCAGACATCTTTTCATTTCCTAAACCTTCTCCTTTTTTCATTCCTTTTTTATCTCCATTTTGTTCTTCTCCTTCATTTCCCTCAGAAGGTTTTTGTCCTTCTTTTCCCTTTTCCAAGCCTTGCTGCATTTGTTTATTTAATTCTTCTTGCGACTGAATAATATCTGGTAATTGAAAACTTTTACCACTACCTCCAGATTGACCAGAAGCCATACTTTGTTGCATATTATTCAAAACATCACTTAAAAAATCTGCTAATTCGTTTGTTGCAGTTAAGGTATATTGCTGATGAGAAATTCCTTGATAATATTGATTTTCGGCAAATTGCTCTAATGTTCTATCAATGTTATAATAGATGCTCTCAATGTTTTCATTTATTTTTTCTGATATTTTTGGTTGCCTCAAAGACAGGGCAAATAAACTATCATCTACATGTTCAAAGAGGGTACGTAATTCATTTTGCTTTCTTAAATATACCGATAGGTTTGAATTTTGTTCATTGTAGTTTTGAATACGTTTCATAATCTCTTCCTGATCAAAAGAAAACACTAATAGATTATCTAAAATTTGACGCAATGATTCCATATCTTCAATCATTCCTTCCTCACTCCCTGCTTGCATCATACTTCCCATTTGTTTTGCCAGTTCCTCAATTTTCTTGGCTGCCTTTTGTTGTTTTTGCTTAGCTTGATTTTCAGATTTATTGTCTTCAGAATTATCAGTAGATTTTTCTTCTAATTTTTCTGTTGCTTCTTTTTGTGTAGCTTTAATTTCTTCCTCTTTTTTTGTATCTGTTCCAAGCTCCATGGGTTTCTCAAGCTTTTCATTTTGCTCTTTTAAATCCTTTATTTCTTCCTGAATATTTTCAAAATCAGTATTTAATTGTTCTTGTTTATCAACACTATTTTCTTCTTCTGTTTCATTAGATAAATCACGTTGTTTCTTAGCAAGATCTTCTAAATCTTTTTTAATTTTCTCAGCTTTAGCAGTAGTATAATACCTTTTGGTTAGTTCTAATAACTGTTCTAAATTTCTGCTATCTTTTTTCTGCTGCTTAGCCATTTGTTCCAATCGCTTAGACAACTCTTCTTTATTAATTTTATGAGAAATTTCCTTCAATTGTTCCATCAGCTTTTCATTTTTTTCCATCTCTTTTTGCTGTCGCTCTAAGCGTTCTTGCAATAATTTATTCAGTTCAGATTTTTCTTTATTTCCCTTTTGAAATTCTTCTAAATTTTGTTGTAGTTCCTCATGGTATCTCTTCATCATTTGATCTTGCTGCTGTTGTCTTTCTAAATAATTAGCTATTTTCTTTTTATCATTATAGTTCAGTTGGTTTTTTTGTTTATTTGTTTCGCTAATTTTATCTAATTGTTTTTCTTGAGATTCTATTTGGTTTAAAGAATTCTCCATTTCCTGGATATTCTCTTGTTGCTTTTTTAACTGTTGGTTTTTTAATTCTGAATTTGTAAGCTTTCGATATCCATAAACATTACTTTTAGCTTTCTTTCCACCATTAATTGCGTCATTATCTATTACTTCAAAATAAAACTTGTAGGTAGTTCCGGCATTTAAATTTAAATTTTCTGGAAATATGTATGCAAATCTGTCGTAACTTCCATTTTTAGTAGGTATTGCTAGCTTATTTATACTATCTGTTCCTTGTGGATAATAGACTAGATTTAATTTTTGTAAGCCATAATCATCTGAAATCTGACCTATATAAATTCTTTTTTCATTATGTAAACTATCTACTTTTTCTTCTACTTTAATCTCTGGGTATTGATCTTTTATAACAGAAATTGAATAGCCTAAGTTTTCATAATTCTTTAAATTCTTATTACTGGTAGAAATGGTATAATTAAGATTTGAATATATATTTTTAGATAATTCAAACTGATTTTCATTTTTGTTGAAATTAAGAACAGTGTCTTTAAGTTGTAACGAAACTGCATCTGTTTTGGTAGTTTTAAGCAGCCATTTTATAGCTGTTCCTTCGGGAATTGTTGCATTTCCAGTGCTTTTTAAGATTTCAGATTTTTTTCCTGTATACTTTGGATATTCTAATAGCATTTCAAAAGAAACTAATGAAGGCGTTGAAATTACCTCTAAACTATATTGATGAGATGAAACATTATTTGCCGTAAGATTAAATTTAATGTCTTTTTTAGGTTGAGAAAATTCATACTCAAATGTTCCTATTGTTTTTTGTTGCATAAAAAATAAATTTCCATCAACGTTAATCTGTACATTCTCAGGGATATATTTTCCTGCAGTATTTACTTTTAATGTATAACTCTGTCCTTCAATAGCTTGTAAAGAATCGTTTAAAATAAAAAACTGAAAAGGAGCTGGAGGTGTATATGCCGTTTTATAATCTATAACTCTTTTATAACTCTCTGTAAACAAGTTGCTTTTTCCAATAATTATAACAATCAGTATAAAAAATATTGGAGCTAATGCATACCATACATATTTTAAATTTGCTTTATAGTTTATTGCAGTTTGAAAGGGAATGGGAGTAAGAGTTCCACTTTTCTGTTCAATACTAGCAAGGAGTAAATCGGATTTTTCCGCATTTTCCGAAAGTTGTAAAACATTTAAAAGCTTGTCGTTAACCTCTGGAAAATGATTTCCAATAATTGAAGAAGCTGTTTTATAATCGATCCCTTTTCTAATTTTGAAAAGATATAATAACGGACTCACAATAAATTTTAGAAATAATATGGTTTCTATAGTTATAAAAAGCCAAAATAAAATAAGACGACCAGCAGTACCAAACCAAATAAAATATTCTAATAAAACCGTCAATATAAAATATAATAATCCAATTCCAATAAACAAAAAAGTCCCTTTTATCAGTTCATTCACATAATATTTACGTAAAAAACCTTCTAATTTTTGTTTTATGTTCTCTAGTGCATTCATTCGTTACAATTGGGATATTCAAGTATTTTTTATGTTAGTCGAAATTAACAAAAGCAACTTCTAATATTTTAATGTAAATTATGAATTTTAAACGAGTTAGAAAATAGGGTTATTTTAACTGATTTTAATTTTTCTTTGAAGCTGTTTCTGTAGATTTTCAATACTTTTTAAATCAGTTTTGACTTTTTTGTTTCGTTTTTGTATCAAGACAAAAATGAAATTAGGTTTAAGTAATTGAAAAGAAAATAGTTAATCCTATTCTATATTTAGATTTATATCGAACTCACGTTTTTATATTAAATCGCTGTACATGTTTGGTTTTCATATAAATATTCTGCTATTTTTATACAGAATTTTAATTATACAAAATATGGCTTCAGGGATTTTTGCAATTCTAGACGATATTGCTACGCTTATGGATGATGTAGCTGCAATGAGCAAAGTAGCTGCAAAAAAAACAGCTGGAATTTTAGGAGACGATTTAGCTGTTAATGCCGAAAAAGCCTCTGGTTTTGCTTCATCTAGAGAAATTCCTGTATTATGGGCAATTTCTAAAGGATCTTTAATTAATAAATTGATTATTCTCCCGGTTGCTTTTCTTTTAAGTGCTTTTTTACCATGGGCTATTAATATTATTTTAATAATAGGAGGGATATACTTAGCCTTTGAGGGTGCCGAAAAAATATATCATTTTTTTGTACCACACCATAATTCTAAAGCTGAAGAATTAAAAGAAGTGCAAACAAAAGAAGAAATTTTAGCAATCGAAAAAGAACGTATTAAATCGGCCATTATAACCGATTTTATTCTTTCTGTGGAAATTGTAATTATAGCGCTCGGAACCGTTGTTGGTCAAGAAATATGGAATCAAATTATTGTAGTTAGTATTATTGCGCTTATTGCAACTGTAGGAGTTTACGGAATTGTAGCGCTCATTGTAAGAATGGATGAAGCAGGCTATAAACTAATTGCTAAAAGTAAAAGTGAGAAAAGTTTTTTGCATAAAATTGGTCAGTTATTAGTAAATGCCTTACCTAAAGTTATTCAGGCTTTGAGTGTTATTGGAACTATTGCTTTGTTGTTGGTTGCGGGAGGAATTTTTAATCATATTGAATTTATGCATCATCTATTTCCATGGATGCCAAGTATGTTAAAAGATTTTCTTGCTGGTTTGGTTGTAGGGTTTATTGCATTTTTTGTGTTTCAAGTTGTTCTTAAAATCTATCATAGAATTGCTAAATAAGCTGGCTATATTTATTTTATTAACTTCTTTTAAGTAGCGTGTAATCAATTCATTTTTTGATTACACATAAAATTTATACCAAAATTGTTCTTTTAGCTATTTTCCTTTTTAACTTCCTATCCATAACTTCGTAACTCAATCCAAATAAAGTATCTTTGCCAAAAATTTAAATGATGAGTACAAAAGTACGTGTGCGTTTTGCGCCTAGTCCAACAGGTCCACTACATATTGGTGGAGTTAGAACTGCTTTATTTAACTATTTATTTGCAAAAAAACATGGAGGAGATTTTCTTTTACGTATTGAAGATACCGACCAAAATAGATATGTAGAAGGTGCTGAAGAATATATTGTAGCTGCTTTAAAATGGTTGAATATTCCTTATGATCAAGGACCCAGTTCTTCCGAAGAAATACAAAAAAAATACGGTCCTTTTCGTCAAAGTGAACGTAAGGATTTATACAAAAACTATGCTGATACATTAATTAATAATGGTTGGGCATATTATGCTTTTGATACAGCCGAGGAATTAGATGAGCACCGCAAAGACCATGAAGAAAAAGGGAAAACCTTTATTTATAATTGGCACAATCGTTTAAAATTAAAAAATTCTTTATCGCTTTCTACTGATGAAGTTCAGAAAAAGATAAATGCTGGAGAAGATTATGTTATTCGTTTTAAATCTCCTCAAGATGAAAAACTTCATTTAAAAGATATTATCCGCGGAGCTATTGAAATTGACACTAATATTTTAGATGATAAGGTGTTGTTTAAAAGCGATGGAATGCCAACCTATCATTTAGCAAATATTGTAGACGACCATTTAATGGAAATTACCCATGTTATTCGTGGTGAAGAATGGCTTCCTTCAATGGCATTACATGTGCTGCTTTATCGTGCTTTTGAATGGCAAGCTCCTGAATTTGCACATTTACCACTTATTTTAAAACCAACAGGAAAAGGAAAATTAAGTAAACGGGATGGTGATAAATTAGGATTCCCTGTTTTTCCTTTAGAATGGAAAGATCCTACAACAGGAGATGTTTCACGTGGATACAAAGAAGATGGATATTTTAATGATGCAGTGATTAATTTCTTAGCGTTTTTAGGATGGAATCCAGGGACTGAACAAGAGATTTTTAATTTAGATGAATTAATTAATGCCTTCGAATTAGAAAAAGTACATAAAGCTGGAGCTCGTTTTGATCCTGATAAAACCAAATGGTATAATCACCAATATCTTCAACAAAAAGAAGATAAGGAATTGGCTGCACGTTATATGCCAATGCTGGTAGCTCAAGGAATTAATGTGGAAGTGGATTATGTAGAAAAAGTAGTTTCACTTATAAAAGAGCGTGCTAGTTTTGTTTCTGAATTTTGGGAACTGAGTAGCTTTTTCTTTACTGCTCCATCTACTTATGACGCTAAAGCTAGTAAAAAGCAATGGAAAGAAAATACTAATGAGTATATAAATGAACTTGTTCCTGTGATTAATGAAATAGGCGAATTTTCTTCTAAAAATATAGAGGCAGTAGTAAAACAATGGATTTCCGACAAAGAACTTGGCTTCGGACAAGTAATGCCACCCTTACGTTTAGCCTTGGTTGGAGAAATGAAAGGACCTCATGTTTTTGATATTATAGAACTTATTGGAAAAGAAGAAACCGTAAACCGACTCCAAAAAGCTGTTGAAGTTTTAGGATAATTACTTCTTTTTTAACCATACTAAACCCCGAAGTTGTATAACAACTTCGGGGTTTGTTTTTTCATTAATGTGTATCCTTTATTAGATATCAATTATTTTCTAATATTTTATTTACAATTCTTTAATTATTCGTAATTTACCAACGTCAATCATTTACAAATATTTATAATTATGATTTTTCTAATACCTATTTTTTTCTTCGGAATTATTATTCTTTTTAGTTCCTTTTTCGTTGTAAAACAACAAACAGCCGTAACCATTGAGCGTTTTGGTAAATTTCATAGCATTCGAAACTCCGGACTTCATTTAAAAATTCCATTAGTAGATAAAATTGCTGGGCGTTTAAGTTTAAAAATTCAGCAGTTAGATGTTATTGTAGAAACCAAAACTTTGGATGATGTTTTTGTAAAGCTAAAAATATCAGTTCAGTTTTTAGTGCTGAAAAATAAAATTTATGAAGCGTTTTATCAATTAGAATATCCGCACGAACAAATAACATCTTATGTTTTTGATGTAGTACGCGCAGAAGTTCCTAAGATGAAATTAGATGATGTTTTTGTTAAGAAAGACGATATTGCTATTGCTGTAAAAGAAGAATTACAAGATGCTATGCTAGATTATGGTTATGACATTATTAAAACGCTTGTAACGGACATTGATCCTGATGCGCAAGTAAAAGCAGCTATGAACCGAATTAATGCGTCAGAGCGCGAGAAAATTGCTGCTCAGTTTGAAGGAGATGCCGCTAGAATACTTATTGTTGAAAAAGCGAAGGCTGAGGCTGAAAGCAAAAGGCTACAAGGACAAGGTATTGCAGATCAACGAAGAGAAATAGCACGTGGTCTTGAAGAGTCTGTTGAAGTTTTAAATAAAGTTGGAATTAACTCTCAAGAAGCTTCTGCTTTAATTGTGGTTACTCAACATTATGATACGCTTCAATCTATAGGTGAAGAAACTAATAGTAATTTAATTTTACTTCCAAATTCTCCACAAGCGGGGAGTGATATGCTAAACAATATGGTAGCCTCGTTTACTGCAAGTAATCAAATTGGAGAAGCTATGAAACGCCAGCGAGAGGAGCAAGATAGAAAGAATAATAAGTAGACTAAAGCATGATGTTCAATAAAATAATTTACATTTTTTTAAGCATTTTAGCTATTGGAAATATTGCTTACAGTTTTTTTGGTGAAATGGAATCGCCTACTTTTATTGGTCAAGAAATTAATATTTGGTTATACAGACTTATATGGGTTGGGTTTGCAGTCTTGTTTACAACAAAATTTTTTCAGCTTAAAAACAGGAAGAATTAAAGCAGAGTTTACAAGAGTCTATTAAAATATAAAAAGCGTTGTTGGAATTCAATTCCAACAACGCTTTTTTCTTCCAGTGACTACATTTTCTATGCATGGAAGTTATTTTTTAGCCAAATATTTTTTTTACAACTTTTAAGGCTAGGGCTCTTTTTAAGATAAATCCTGCAGTTCTACCAACTACATTTAGAAATCCAAGGTCTTCTTTTAAGCCTTCAAAATTCAGCTTTATCTCTTCCTTGGAAATATCTTTTTGTAACCGTAATACTTTTAGGTCTTTATCTATTTCTTCAAATGAAGTATAAACTTTCATATGTTTACTTTTATTGTTTTAATGCCTCATAGCTAGGTCTAATTCTTCAAGGCTCATTTATATAATATTAATCGCCATCAAAAAAATCTTTCGAAGCTTTTACCAATACTTTTCTCTCGATTGTTTTTCTGAAGCCATAATAAATTATGAGGGCAATTATAATATAGAATGCTCCAAGAATTAAAAATCCGAGCCCTAAATTATCTAACCAAGCTCCTATAAATAAGGCTATTGCAAATGTTAGTAATAACATAGCTCCAAAAAGAACAGCTCCAATGATTATAAACATAATCATTGAAGTAGTTCCTTTAGTTATCTTTTTAAAAGCGCTAAGTCTGTAGTAATCGTAATTATGCTCAATATATTCTTGAGCACTTTTATGAAGATTTTCAGCGTTTTCAGAAATATTGTTTAAAGACATATATGGAGTCTATTTAGTTGCTTTTGCTACTTTCGATTCAATTTTATTTACAATCCCGTCTTTTTGAAGTTTAGCATTTTTTTCTCTTAACTCTTCTAATTTAGCTTCTAAAGCTACTAAAATATCATCGGCTTTGTAACTCATAGAAGATAAAGTGTCTTCAAGTTTAGATTCAAAATCTACTCTAGCTTTATCCGCTTTAGTGCTTAATTGAGACGTTGTTTTTTTTAATTGCTTTTCTAACTCTTTCTGAGTTTTTTTAGCATTTTTCTGAATTTTTTTTCTAGTAACATCTCCTTTTTCTGGAGCATATAAAATACCTATTCCTGCTCCAATTGCTGCTCCTGTTAATAATGCTAATAATGTATTTCCTGTGTTGCTTGACATAGTTTTATTTTTTTTGAATTAATATATGTTGTGTGTTAATTGATAGTACCTAAGATACATAAAATGAGAGAATTTTACGAATAAAACGTCGTAATTAGCCTATTATTAACACTCTATGTTAAAGAAATAAAAAAAGCACTTTGAGAAAAGTGCTTTTAAATATAGAATTTATTATTCTTTTATGATTTATCAATCTTGGCCCAACTGTCTCGAAGTCCTACAGTTTTATTAAATACTAATTTTTCGTTGGTAGAATCTGGGTCAACATTAAAATACCCAATGCGTTGGAATTGAAAATGGTCGCCTATTTTGGCTTCTTCCACACTTGGTTCTACATATCCTTTTATAACTCTTAAAGAATCTGGGTTTACAAACTCTAAGAAATCTTTTCCTTCATGTCTGTCTGGTTCTGCTTCTGTAAACAAACGGTCGTATTCTCTAACTTCTACTTCTTTAGCATCTTTAATAGAAACCCAGTGTAGTGTACCTTTTACTTTACGCATACTTTCTTCGGTGCCACTACCACTTTTACTTAGTGGGTCGTAAGTACAATGAACTTCAATTATATTACCATCTTCATCCTTAATTGCTTTTTCAGCTTTAATGATGTAGGCATTTTTTAATCGAACTTCCCCTCCTAATTTCAAGCGGAAGAATTTTCTGTTAGCTTCTTCTCTAAAATCTTCCTTTTCTATATATATTTCTCTTGAAAAAGGTACTTTTCTGTAGGTAAGAACTTCATCCTCAGGATTATTTTCAGAGTCTACATACTCATCGGTATTTTCAGGATAATTGGTTATAACTACTTTTAAAGGGTCTAAAACTGCCATTATTCGTGGCGCTTTTTTATTTAGATCTTCACGAGCGTGGAATTCTAATAAAGAAACATCAATTAAGTTTTCTCTTTTTGCAATTCCAATTGTTTTGACAAAATTCTTAATAGATTCAGGAGTATAACCTCTTCTTCTAAGGCCAGAAATTGTTGGCATTCTTGGATCATCCCATCCATTTACAATACCTTCTTCTACCAATCTAAGCAGTTTACGCTTGCTTACTATAGTGTGACTCAAATTTCGTCTCGCAAATTCGCGTTGTTTAGGCTGCACTTGGTTAGGATTGCTAACTTGCTCTAAAAACCAATTGTACAATTCTCGGTGCATAGCAAATTCTAGTGTACAAAATGAATGAGAAACTTGTTCAATATAATCACTCTCGCCATGTGTCCAATCGTACATTGGATAAATACACCAATCGGTATTAGTTCTGTGGTGAGCCTTATGAAGAATACGATACATTATAGGGTCTCGCATAAGCATATTAGAAGAACTCATATCTATTTTAGCACGTAATACGTGGGTTCCAGATTCAAATTCTCCATTTTTCATGCGTTGAAAAAGGTCAAGATTTTCTTCTACTGAACGATTTCTGTATGGACTATCTGTTCCTGGGGTAGTAGGAGTTCCTTTTTGAGCTGCAATTTCTTCTGAAGTCTGACTGTCAACATAGGCTTTTCCGTTTTTGATAAACTCTACAGCCCAATCAAATAGTTGTTGGAAATAATCTGACGCATAGCGCACTTCACTCCATTTATAACCTAGCCATTCTACATCTCGCTTAATGGCATCCACATATTCTTGCTCTTCTTTAGCTGGATTTGTATCGTCAAATCTAAGATTTACAGGAGCATCGTATTTTTCGCCAAGTCCAAAATTTAAACAAATAGAACTTGCATGACCAATATGCAAATAACCGTTTGGTTCTGGAGGAAAACGAAAACGTAGTTTTTCCTTATCGAAGCCTTCTTTTAAATCGTCTTCAATAATATGTTCGATAAAATTTAATGATTTTTCTTCTTCTGCCATTTTATAAAAACTTATGCCCGCAAAATTACGTAATTTTTAGAGTGAATTAGAATGTTATTCTCTATTTAAATGTTCGAACTTCGTTCTAAATGATAATTTTTCGGTTAAAGAATCATTTTCTTCTATCAAGAAGATAGTTTTTGTGTGGAAAATCATTTCCTTTTTTCGATTTTCACCTCCTTCATTTTTGAGTTATTAACAAATTTGAGCTTAATTTTCCTTCAAACCCTAAAAGTATCAAAATGTTTAAAAAACACCGTGTTTATTGTTTTTATGCCATAAACCGATTAGTATGTTTTGATCTGAAATTGTGAATAACTTTATGAAAAGCATAGTTGGCATATAAAAAACCTCATTTCACCACAAAAGCAAAAAAGTGTTGAAAAAATCTTATAACTTTGGTTTTCTATTATAGAAAGTTGTTACTTTGTGATTGCCCAAATTAAAACATGAACGAATGAATAGAACTTTACCCAAAAAATCTATTCGTCTTTGTCTACTTTCGCTCCTTCTAGGGGCTTCTAGTATGCAAGCACAAGATTTAAAAAAGCCTGTTTTAGGTTTTTCAGATGCGTGTGCTTCCAAAGGCTTCAATAGTTTTTCCGCACAATTTAAGTGGGATCCTACGCCTATCGTAGCATCCAACAATGAGTTTATTCTAGAGCTTTCCAATGCCAACGGCAGTTTTTCTTCCCCAACTACACTAGCAACCATAACAGATAAAAATACAGTATTCGACTTTACTATTGAATTTGAAATGCCCGAGACTGTGCGTGGCGAAAATTACAAAGTACGTGTTCGTAGCACGAATCCAGCTAAAACAAGTCCTTCAAGCGATCCTTTTGGTGCTTATTACCTTACAGTTCAAGAACCTCTAGTGGTTAATAATTTTGAAGAAGCTTCCGTCTGTGAAGCTACCACCGTTTATTTAGAGGTGGATAATTATCCTAACCAAGAAGCATACAATTGGTACAAAGACATGGCCTTGATTCCCGGAGAAAACGGCCCTTCAATTGAAGTTTCTGAGCCAGGAATTTATTTTGCTGAAATAGATTATGGGAGCTATTGTTCTACTTCTACCGCTTCAAATTTAGTTGAAGTTTATATTGAAAATTCTCTCGGAGTAGAATTAATAGGAGCCAAGAAAGTATCGCTTTGCGAAGATCAAACCTATACACTAACAACAGATTTAGCCGATGAAACCATGACGTATGCTTGGTATAAAGATGGCGAATTATTGGTTAGAAATAATAGTAATACGCTGGAAGTTAAGGGTAATGACCCTGGTTTTGCAGGCGATTATTATGTGCAAATTGAAAGACCGGGTGGATGTAACGAAAAAACATCTACTGTACAGATAGAAGCAGGCGGTTTTGAATTATCACTTGAAAGTCCGAATGGAACTTTAGTGCTTCCTCAACAATCTATTAAATTAACAGCAAATACTACAGCTGTATCGCCGAGTTTTGAATGGTATAGAAATGGAACTTTATTAGCTAATGAGATTTCTAAGGAATTAGTAGTTTCTGTAGCTGGAGATTATTACGTTAAAGTTACTCAAAGCAATGGTTGTACTGCCAGTAGAACTACAAATGCAATTTCTGTTACAGAGCCATCTGCCTATACGGCTTCCATCAATGCAGCTAATTATTCAGATTGTAGTAATAGTTCTGCTGTTTTAAATCTGGATAAAATTGAAACTACAAATTCAGACGGAACTCCCTATGTACTTCCTCAATCTGCTTTAACAAATGCTAAATACCAATGGGTATATAATCAAAAAGACTTGGCAGGAGAAACGTCAGAAAGTATAACTATTGCTAAGGCTTCCTTGAATGGAGCGTATGCTTTAAAGGTTTCCTTAGAAGGAGGGAAAGAAATTATATCCAATGTATTTAATGTAAAATTAGGATTGTCTGAAACACCAGTGCTTTCTGGAACAGGAACAGTTACTTGTGAAAATGGCAATATGATTGAAATAGCATCTTCAGTAAAAAATAGCGAATACCAATACAAATGGTTTAGAAATAATGTTGAACTTACAGAAACTAAACCAACATTTACTACAAACCTTTCAGGAACTTATAAAATGGAAGTATCCGCTTACGGATGTTCTGTAGCTTCAAATGAATTTGTGATAAACGATTTTGATACTTCTGTAGTAACATTGGATGCTTCAGGAACAATTGCAATTCCAGAGGGAGATTCTAAAGTAGTTACAGCCTCTGGAGGAGATTCTTACCAATGGTTTAATACTAAAAATGAATTGATAAGTAATGGACCTTCTGTAAGTTTATCTGAAGAAGGAGAATACATTGTTTTAGTTGCGGTAGGAGATTGCCAGCTTTCTAAAACCATAAAAGTTACCCATGTATTGAGTTATGTGGTGCCTAATGTTATAACACCAAACGGAGATGGCTTTAATGATCTTTGGATTATTCCAAATTCGTATGCGTATCAAAAAGATATTACCATTAATATCTATGAGCAGTCTGGTGCAACAATATATTCAACAAACGATTATCAAAACAATTGGCCAGAGTCATCCAGTATAACATATTCTGGGAGTAGACCTCCAATTTATTATTACAGAATTACTAAGGGAAAAGAAACGTTAAAGCAAGGAACTATAACAGTTATTAAATAAAAAATGAAGCTCAGGTTATTATACATCCTACTTATATTAAGCACCTGCCTTTTTGCGCAGGAGGATGCACCTGTGGCTTCTATTGACATTCCTGCTCAAAACTCATTAAAGTTTAATCGTTTTTTAATCAATCCTACTTTTTCAACGGTTAACGAAGATTATTCTTATTTCAATCTTTATCATAGAAATCAATGGGTAAACTTTGAAGATAATTATCAAACGTATTTAGGAAGTTATTCAGGAAGAATAAGTGATCGTTCAGGATTAGGATTAAGCGTTTATCACCAACGTTTTGGAACCATCTCCAATTTTGGAGTTATGGCGAATTACGCATATGGAATCCGACTATCAGAAAAAAGTAACCTTACTTTTGGTTTCAACTTGTCTTATTACAATAGCGGTGTTGATAAAAGCAATATTAATCCGTCGCAACCAGACGACCCAACTATTGCAGATTTACAAGATGGCTCTTTGCTTTCTTTTCAGCCAGGGATAAATCTTTCTATTGGAAGCTTTGATGTTGGTATTTATGCCGAGAATGCATTTGATTATAACTTAAGAACCAATGAGTCTTTAACCGATTTTAACGATAAAACTTTTACAGGTCATTTAATGTATACCAATCGGTTTAAAAATGGTGTTGGTATTATGGAAGATGCCAAACTATCTGCATTAACAAGAGTTAGAAGAGTAGGAGAAGAAGATTTAAATCTATCAGGAAGTTTAATATTAGACTTACCAAAATTAGGATGGATACAAACAGGTTATGATGACTATTATGGAATTGCAGCTGGGTTAGGATTTAATATCACCAAAAGACTGTCGTTAGGCTATACAATGGAAAAAGGGGTAAGCGGACAAGTATCTAATTTTGGGCTAACCCACGAAATAAACTTTGCGTATTCTTTCCAACCAACCTTAAGCGAGAATAGGGTTTTTGAAGATTTAGAAGAAGATGAAGAACTACTTTTAGTAGAAAACGAAACCCCACAAGATACAATTACCGATAAAGATGCAGAGATTGCTAGACTACGTAAGTTAGTTGCTGAAAATAACATGATTATTGATGAAATGATGTTTAAGCAAGACTCTATGGAAGAAGCACGAAAAAATGATGTAAATAAGCGCTTTGCATATATTATTAAATATGTAAATGATAATAAAGGAAAAGGGAATGAGCAAGAAGTAAAAGCACGTGCCGTTGCCATGATGAAAGAAATTGATGAAGAAGCTTATGAGAAAGCTCAAATAAAATACACTAATGATTATAACAATATAGGAACGTCAAATAAACGATCTTACGCTAAGAATACACAATCTAAAGACAGTGAGGTTTCCCCAAAACCTGTTGGTAGCACTAACGTAAGCTCTGATAAACGAATAACTGCATCAGCAACAACAACAAACCTAGCAAATGTAGATGATGGAGCTTACGTTATTGCCAACGTATTTAAAAAGGACGAATACCTTAATAAATTTTTAGAGGAGTTAAAAAGTAAAGGAATTGATGCTGATTACTTTGAAAAGAACGGTTTAAAATATGTTTATATAGAAAGATATGCTACTGTAAAAGAAGCGCAACAGGCACAACAAGATAATTTTAATGGAACTTATTCTGATGCGGTTTGGGTTTTAAATATTGACAACAATAAAAACGGAATCCCATCATCTAATACAAATAAAGCCTATGCTTCCAACAGCCGGAATAAAGCTGATAAAGTTCGAAAGTATAATTCAGAAATAAACACTGAAATTGATTATTTAGAAAATGGATTGAGTCAATGTACTGATAGGTATGTTACTAGAATTTTTCAGTCGGATGAGTTAGGTTATTCTGATGAGATGGTAGTAGAAAAACCATCCAAAGTTAAACCACAAAGCAAAGGATATTATATTATAGCGAATGTATTTTCAGAAGAAAAAAATGCAAGGAACTATGTTGATAAATTAAAACAAGAAGGTTACGATGCCAATATTTTTATTAACCCTAAAAATAATTATAAATATGTGTACTTAAACAAATATGATAATTGGCAGAACGCCATGAAATCATACCGAGCCAGTATTAATTATAAAAATGATATTTGGATCATGCCTATGAAAAGTACATAGCATATTATATAAAAACATACATAAAATAAATTAATAGTAACAAGTCCCCAAAGCTTAACACTATGAAAAAAAACTACTTTACGCTAAATACGTACATTCTGTTCGCATGCATATTCTTTGCATGTGTTTCCTCTTTATCAGCACAGGT
>Ga0114902_1000361_pt1 | contig 26745 bp, 31 predicted proteins | sample MalvireepMed_s12_FD_87291 | JGI IMG/M metagenome (GOLD analysis project Ga0114902, IMG submission 87291) | Marine viral communities from the Global Malaspina Expedition - Malaspina viral metaG DeepMed_s12 | ecosystem: Environmental > Aquatic > Marine > Oceanic | place: Mediterranean Sea... | reverse complement strand
GGATTTGGAGGCGTAGCAGGAGGACCCATAGGTTATAAGCCTAATCCTAATCACCCAGACTTTGGTGGTGGTGGGTGGAATGAAGAAAAGTGGATTGAAGATCATAAAACATCCCTAGGCGCAGGGGGACTTATGGTACCTGCTATGCGTCTGGGAGGTGCTGCAGCAGGTGCACTTGAAGAAATTGCTAGAACGGGAATGGAAGCTGTTGCTGTAGTAACACCTAAGCAAGAAGAACAATTACTTCGTGATGCATTAGATGGAAAACTATCATTAACTCCTGAAACATATGACCAGATTGAAAAAGATATTGAGGAAAGGTTTGGTAATGTCGATAGAGCCATGGTTAATTCAGGGCTTATAGATGCTCAACTAGTTGCATTAGAGAACTTCGGTACAGACTTTATTGACACAATCCAGATCCTTTGGCATTTAGTGTCTGAGGGTTTGGGCTTTGAGGATATCACCAAGGCAGATCAAAAACAACTTAAGAATTCCTATTGGAACTATGTTGCCACTCAAGGAGAAAGAGGACAAGAGTTAGGAAGAGGACTAGTCTCTGGTATGGTTGGTGGGATAGGATTCTTTGGAGATCCTCGTAATATACCAAGATCATTAGCCGCACGTCCATGGTTAATGTTTTTAATGTTAAGCCCCATTCTTAAGACCGGTCTTGCTAGAGCTAAGATGCGAGGCACTGTATCAGCAGAACATGCAGCCAAAATAGAAGGTTGGCTTAAGGCTAGTAATGCAATTGAAATTTCTGTTGAAGCGCTCAAGAGACTTAGAAAAGGATATGCATCTGGTCAGGCTTCTAGAATTGGTGTTGATATTGCTCAGTCTCTAGGAATATCACCTGAACTTTCATCAGCATTTTTAAGATGGTGGAATGATTCATATGCTGATGGTACACTTAATATTGAATATTGGAAAAAGCTAGCAATTGAAAAGCCTACAAGAGCAAGATTAGAGGTTGAGCAATTATTTGGCGATATCTATCGAAGAATCAAAAGAGGTGAGGAAGTAGGTAAACCACGATATGAGGGTGACGTACCTCCACCTGCACCTCCTGCAGCCCCTGGTACCCCTCCTCCGCCACCCGGGGAAGTAATAGGTATAAAACCATCAGACATTGTTGAAGTGCCTACAACGCCTCCTGTACCTCCCCCAGAATCAGGATATGGTCCACCCGCAGTTGAAATAAAGCCGCCTCCGATTCCTAGAGGAGCACGTCGAGCAGCGCTAGAATTAGAGTCTGATCTAGCACAAGAAGCTAAACTTACTCTTAGTGAAAGGGCTAAGGCAAAAGAAGCAGCAGAATATCGGGAAGCTTTCGAAGAAGGACAGATCGATCCACTTACAACAAAACTCAGAGAACCTCCTCAAGGATATTACGAAAGAGGACTAGGCGCTAGACCAGCAACTGATTATCCACTCACTAAAGGATTAGTTGAGTCAGGAAGATATCCCGAACTAACATACAAGAATCTTGAGAGGTTGGATCCTCGTACTGGTGAAGTTGTTGAGAGCAGATTTCCGGGTGAACCTGAATTCTTCCCTAGACCTAAGCCACCTAGAGAGCCATCGACGGCATCGACGGCAAGAGATCTTGATACTCTCAAACAACGGATAAGAGACAACTTGAAAGAGATTGAGGACGTTCAAAGAGCAATTGACGCTAGAACGGAAGGAGGCGTACTTGGTCCAGAACCACTTACTGAAGCGACATGGCAAGCGATTCAGGAAGCATATAAACATATTGATCGTATTGAAGACGTCAACAGAGTTCTTCTTCAACAAGGAGAGCGTTTAGTCGAAAGGGTTAGACAGGAGCGACAAGTCCGTGTGGTCGAACCGAAGATCAAAGATCCTGCTAAAGTTAGAAGGGCAGAAAAGAGAAGGCGTGATATAGAAAAAGATAAGCCAATCAAAGAAGGGGAACCTGATCCTAAATTAATGCGTGCTGGTGTGCCATTACCAGAATTACTTAAAGAATTAGAACCGATCCTTAAGAAGCTAGGAGTAGTCTATGACGGCGCCTGGGGTAAAAAAGATGCACCTCACATGTATGGCTTTACACTTGGAGAAAAATATCCCAAGCCGCAAAAACACTCTTCCTTTAGTGTTCAAGCATCTTTGATTGAAGAACTAGGTATACAGGAAGCATTTAAAAGAAAATATGACAAGCTCATAGAGAGTTATAAAGAACCTAAAGAGTTTCATGCTGGTCTTGATATGCGTGAATTCCTTAAGAACCTGCCATTTACAGGACGTACAAGAACTAGAGCAAAACCTGTAGTTAGCCTGTATAAAGATTTATATGATCATATTCTTGAAACTAGACAAGCTAGACTTGCAGAAGCTGAGAGTAAATCTTTAGAGCCACTACCTGAAGCAGTACGAGCAGCAGCTAGTAATGTAAAAGTACTTGATGCTGTAGTAGATCAGCTTAATTTTATGGTGCAACAATTTAATCAAATGCATCCTGATTGGTCTATTACTTTTAGTAGAGAAGGGCTTAAAATTTTAGATCAATATGGTCCTCAAGGTAGTAAACAGTTATTTAGAGAACCTCCAATGACTGACCTAAGTGTTGGACATCCAGTCCAGCCTATTCTTTCTTATAACTTAACCATGGTTGATATTGTTACTCGCCTTCAAGATCAACTAATGAAACTTAATGCACCTCCCGAAGTTCAAAGTTTTTGGCAACCTAAAGGTGCAACAGTAAAGAGCATTGAGTCGTACCGGACGGATCCGGCTACAGGTATCGCACCTCCGGGTGCTCAACCAATAGAGTTAAGAAGTGAATGGTTTTGGGAGCCTCCAAAAAGACCTCATGTGATATCAACAGGAGAGAAGCAAACAAAGAGAAATATACAAGCAATAGCAGCAATTGTTGAAGAAAGAGTTACTCATGGTCTAGATCCTATTAGTACTGTCGAATTCCACGGTGGAATCCCAATTGAACCACTTTATAAACAAAGCAAAGAAGCATGGGATGCTATGGTTAAGAAGTTGTTTGGTGATAAGATCAGACCAGAAGATATTCTAGAAGTGCAAGATCTGATTATCCATGATTGGATTTATGGCGAGAAGGAGAGTATCACACTTAGAGTACAGAATGGCAAGCTTTATAATACTAATCCATATAGAGAAATGCTAGACGACCTATCAGATCCTACTCCTGGCAAAATTCAAATTAAAGATAGTACTAAATTAGAACTAGACTTGCAGAAAAAGAGAGATCGCCTAGCTAGACTCAAAGCAATGGATCCGCCTGTCTCGGAAACAATTCTAGAAACTGAACGTGGATTTATCGAGTCTGCTGAAAGAAGGCTCAAAGAGCATATGGAAGATCCAAGTACATGGCTTCATGATACTGTAGGTAATCTTCGCCTTAGAGAAATGAAGAAAAAGATGGTTGATAAAATTGTTGATCGTGGCTTCATGTCCAGGAAAGAAGCAAACGCAATGATGCAACGAAAAGCATGGGATGATGCTGCTGCTGTAGCACAGTATGTGACTAGTAAACAATGGACTAGTAAAATTCCAGAAATCTTTTACAAAGATCCAAAAGTTCAGGGGGTGATGAATGAAATTAAAGCGCTCATAGAGAAGCATTATGGGAATGAGGGCGCAAGAGATATCCTTAAAACAACTGAGCCTGCTGGGGAGATATGGAACATTGTAGATAGGGCTGTCAGCCCCGGAGAAGGCATGCCGCCTAGGTTTGCTGATAGAATCCTAGCAAATATATTCCATAATCAGTCAGTACACTGGTTAAGAAATAAGACAGTTAGAGATTTAGTTATTGATAGATTATCAGAACTAGATCCTGCAGTCCCCAAGAAGGAGTGGAATAGAATTCTTAATAACATGGTTGAACCATCACTTACTGAGGGTGTGTTTGAATATAGACTAGAGCTTCCAAATGGTAAAGTGATTAGTACCATGGAGTTAATAACAGACACTGTCGAGAAGCTTCCTGCAGAAATAAAGAAAGATATACGAGCAGAGGCTTGGATGCAGATTGGTTATGAAGTTGCTGCCGATATACAACGACGCCAATTAAGACAAGGACTTCACACAGAATCTACACGCTTTTTTAATAAAGAAGGTGGAACACAAATAACTGATTATGTTAGAAATATAGTCAGAGGCACATTACTTGATAATGAAATGCTTCCCCAATCAATTAAGAGATTTAAATTAGCTCAGGTTCTAGAAGAGCTAGAAGCAAATAAAGATAAATATGTTAAAAGTATAGGGTATACTCATCTTGATTATGCAGATAACCTCTTAAGAATCAATAAACTTATTCGTACTCTCAGCAAGTATGAACCACCCGAGGGCATCATTCGTAATTATGTTGGGCGTGATGTTACTGCAGTTAATCGTGGTTTAAACTCTACTCTAAGTTGGCATATCAAGACTTTGAATACTGCTAGAGATGCTAATAGCATGCTTTGGAGAATCACAACAGGTATTAAGGCGCACCTTACTGCTTTGAACCCTAGTGCTACAGTAACAAACTTCATGGCAAATGTTTTTGTACAGAGCCAAAAGAGAGGAAAAGGTCCACTAGGTGTCATAGCCGATCTAGTTGATAGTGGAACTGTATATAAGCAATATTTGGAAGGTAAATTACCTAGTCATTTAGCAGACTTAGAGCCTTTCCTTAAGGAAGTAGAAGCCTCAGGGTTGTTAAATACAACTGTTGTAGAGGCTGAGTTGGGATCCCTTAAGAATCCTGCTGCAAGTTATTGGGGAAAGACTTGGAGAAAACTAACTGCACAAAAGACATTAACTGGTTTATATCGTTTTGGTGATAACATCTTTAAGTTTGATCAAGCCTTAAGAGGTATAATATCACTTCGAAATCAACTTCGTCATTTTGAGATAGGTGATTTTTATGTGCTTGAAATGACAAAAGATAGGAAAGGTATACTTGCTAAAACTAAAGAAGGTTGGGAATTAAAAACTCCCGAAGGTACCAAGCAACTTAGCGAAAAAGAGTATAGAAAAGTTGTAGTAGATGCTGCTTCCAAGATAGCACAATCATTGTTCTTTGATTATAGTGAAGCTTCATTATATGCTAAAGCATTAAGAACTGCACCAATAGTTGGTACTGCATCACCATTCTACATTTGGCAACATAAGGCAGTAGATATGCCGGGTAAGCCTGGACTATTATCTGCAATATTGCCGGGTGGTGAAGAGATAGCCGGCTATACTAATAATAAAAAAGTACGCAGGATGCAGGAGAAGGCTGCACTTAAGCTATCTGCAAGAAGAGTCATGTCCATTAATGGTATGCGCAATGCATTGATGGATAAGGATCGTGATGAAGTAGCAAAGATACTGACGAGAGTACCAGGGAATCTTTCACCTGTATTATTGCAAGACATTACTAATCCTGAGTTTTTACAATTTAATAGGTGGGAAAGTGTTAACTTTGGAGAGCCAACCTTAAAGGTGTTGGGGATTATACAAGGCTTAATTCATAGAGCAGCACATCCAAACTTAAGAACTGAAGAAGGGTTAAGAGAATTATATCCAATACTAAAAGACGGTGGTATTGATTGGGAACTTAAAACTTTGCCTGAAAAAGAAAGGAAGAGGATCCTAACAGTTCGGAAGATGGTACTTAAGAATGAGGCTAATCAGTACTGGAGTATAGCAGACGTAACAAGACTAGCTGGTTTAGCCGGCGGTCCTTTTGTTGACTTCCTAGAAGAAGTATCAACTGGAGAAAGAAGACTTACTGATCCTACCTTGGCTGAAATATATCGTGATTTTGGTATGGTCATGTTCGGAGGCGCCGTACATAAGGTTATGGATATAGCAATTGCTTCTGCTGATCCAACTTCTGAATGGAGTACTCGAAGGTATGCAATTGCTGATGACTCAACAGACGTAGAAGACTTTACTAGGTGGGCTGTAAGGAAGATTACTGGTAGAGGTTGGCAGAAGGTTGATACCAAAGAAAAGGTTAATAATTATTTTAAGAAGGTTGGGTCTGGGTTAAGATCATCTATTTCTAGAGAGATGAAAATAAAAGCCAAGAAACTGTCAACACTAGGTCAGACAAGTGAGGCAAAGATGTATCTAGAAAAAGCAGCTATGATTGATCATATAATTAAAAATGAGCTTGCTGCTGAAAAGAAGAGAATCCTTGAGATTATCCACCACACTGGGAAATCAGGGGAAGGTAGTAAAAAATAAGATATATAAAACGAGGAGGATTTTACAATGGCAACAGTAATAAGTTTGAATAATCGATTAACGGCAGGCAATCCAGTACTGGATACTGAGGCAACTATTGTGGCACACGCAGCTAATGCAGCAGATGGTACTTTGGTTGCACTTGTGGATGCAGTTGATCTATCATCCGCCAGGTATATTCTAATTTCTAATACATCAGGAGGCAATGCTTATTTGCATGACGGCTTGGCTGGTGACGCAGGGGTTGGTATTCTACTTACCCCTAATGCAACACTAGAATTAGAAGTAGCAAATATACCTAGCGATTGGGCGCTAGAATGCGCCGGTGTAGTTTACGTAATGGTATTACGATAGGAGGAATAGATAATGGCTTTACCATATGAGAGACGCAGAGAAGCTGCTAATGAAATAGAGCGGCGATTAATGGGTGGTGCACCGGGAGCAAATGCTGCTGGACCACCAATTGAAGAAGGCAAGTTAACCAAGATACCCGGCATCGTTGATGAAGTTGGACCTCCTGGCATGCCTACACCTGATGTTGTTGAGAAGTTAGAAGCGTTAATTGTTCAGTGGAAACCCAAATCTAAAGAAGGTAAACGATATGAGAAGGATCTACAAAAAGTTGTAGACTCGCTTAAATCATTGCAACGAGATGTTGAACCTGAATTAGATGTAAAGGGATACTGAGTGATTGCTTACAGTAAAAGGAACTAAACTAGTACTAATGGATGAAGACGTTAATACAGAATTGTTGGACTTTAGATTGAATGCAACCGAAGAAAGGCTAGCTAGTCTAGAGAATCATTTTGAGCGCATGTGTGTACAGATATCTGAATTGACAGTCATCGTGCAATTACAATCACAACAGCTTGGGATCCTTAAGTGGGTTGCTATGGTGACTTGTGCTGCACTTATAGGAACGACAGTGAAGGGGTTTATGTAATGACCCCAACCAAAGCAAAAGCTAGAAGGAAGGCTGGACTTAAGAAGTTGTTGAAGAAGTTTAAAACCTTTAAAGGTAAGGTTAACTACGTTAAGAAACACATACCTGATATCAAAGATCCGGAGGCATTTGTTGTATCTGTTGTAGGTAAGAAGAAGTAATGGCTAAACAAGAACAGGGAAAAGGGCGAGGGTTTCTAGAAAGCACTACTGAAGATGCTATGATAGAAGCCAGACGGGATGCTGCTAGAATGCTGCATGGTATGAAAGGTATTGTTAAACTAGAAGATCTTTACAAGATGAAGGCAAAGATGGATGATAATAGAAGGAGATATAGAACATCTTCTTATGCGTACAATGATGCAGGAAGGCGTTTAGAGAAACACTATCACGATAAAACTGCACCTAGAACTCCAGAATATGAAGCTAAACTAACAAGACTATTTGAAGAAAGAGACGCAGCCGGTAGGGAGATAGTGACAATTAACAAAGAGTGGCATCGTTTAGTAGATCAGTATCAGAGAATATTGAAACAATACAACGAACAAGAATCACTTAACCCACCTGAAGATAATGACTTAATGGATTAATGGAAACTGTACCTATGTGTCTAGACCCTGGAATCATAGTTGAATTAGGCAATACCTTTATGATATGCGTTGGCATCATATCATTGTTAACTGCAGTAGTAATCCTTATAAGGAACAGGTAACCCCCTTACCTAACAATAGGATATACAATGGAATTCCCAGTAAAAGATAATAAAGTTTGGAAAGCAATTGCTGCATGGAAGAAGTGGTGTAAAGAAACCGGACTAGTAGAAGAAATCAAAGATCGGAGATACCACCAGAGTAAATCCAGAAGGCGTTACTTGAAGAGAAAAGCACGAAGGCATCATAACTCTACGACTGAATGATATAGTAAATCTTTTTCAGTTTCTTTTTGTCATCTTTCTTAATCTGTTTCAGTAATACTGTAATTATTTTATCAATATCAACACACCTTAACATCAACTAACCCTCCTCCTATATCTATCCTTTCATCTAAAAACCTCCACCCCTCTCCCTTACCTAACAATCAACAACATCTGAACAAACTTCTACCAATCTGGTATATTTAAAATATGAGGACGAAGGAGGTGATTAGTTCTCATAGGGGGTTCTTGACATTCCCCCTCTCTCCGTAAAAAAAAGGAAGCAACTGGGATGTTCATTCCTGCTGTTTAAACGACGTCTCCTAAAACTGATTTAACTATGCTACCTTTCCCACTCTCTCAAATGAGGGTGGGTTTTTTTTTATTATTGTATCTTTTTTCTTAAACAACTACTTACTTTTGTGGTATAGTAGTATTACAAACCAAGTCATAGGAGACGTCAAGGAATGAACAAACTAACATCAGAACAAAGAAACTTCATTATCGGTCAATTATATTTCAACCGAATCAATGAGCACAAATTCCACCCTAATAACAAGGACTTCGGACCACTCAATGCTTCGAAGTGGCAGAAGGTATTTGGTGGAGGCTATAAGAATTACCTATCTGAATACTTTGAGGTTGTTGATAACAACTTTATTAAAGGAACAAAGGGTGTCAAGGGAGTTACAAAGGCTTATAGACCTCTTAAAAAGATTAAGCAATCAGCCAAACTGTTAAGGAATGTAGCCCCATCCACCCCCTTACCTAACAATTACAAAGTCCTACCCAATAAGAAACGCTTTGAAGAAGTCCTTTCAGGTGCCTTCAAGGTTGAAAAGCAACACCACTTAATCCCCGTTCAGTTCCTCTACAAGAGGATTAATGAAGATGGTTTCATTTATGAAACATATCAGCGCACCTTTGGTGAGGGAGGAAGAAGGTTTGTTGTTGGCTGTGGTGTGCAGCAACTACCCTCATACCTGAGGGACTATCTTTTCCCACAACTGAATGATTACGATATGGCAAATGCCTTACCGACAATCCTTAACCAGATGATTAAAGGTTTAGAATATGAAACACTAAACCAATATGCGACAAAGCGAAACACTTTCTTTAAGCAAACCTTTGATAAGACTGACTTAACCTACAAAGAACAAAAGAAGATATGTTTAGCAGTTATGTTTGGTGCTACGATAGGAGGTAAGTCTATGCAGGATATTGTAGGAGATATGCATAGGTTGAAAGAAGCCTTCCCAAACCTCTCAAAACTTAAAGAAGAACTGTATGACCTATCAACTATATTAAGTTGGGATTCAAGGTATGCTCCGCTATGGGATAAAGCGGACAATAATAATAAAAGGTTTCTAGCATTGATAGCACAGTATCACGAAGATAAAATCTTACAATCAATTGAGAAATATTGTGAGAAGAAAGGACATAGAGTTGATGTGTTAATGTTTGATGGTTTTATGAGTGAGGATGAAATTGATTTAAATGATTTAGAAAGTTTCATTTATAAAGACACAAATTTTAGAATTAAGATGGTTAATAAATCACAGACAAAAGGAGTTAAGTGATGAGTGAAAGAGAAACGATAGAGAAGATTTATAAGTTTATGTCCAGTGAGGACAGAACAGAGGAGGAGAAGTTCTTCTTTAAGGCTCTTCTTAAACTGGAAGAAATTCCTTGGAACCCGAGTAACAATATGAGGTTGTCTAATTGGTTTGGAAAGAAGAAGGATACCGGTATATCCAGAATGACCTACTATCGTAAGTTGAATAGGTTCCACGCAGATTTACAGGACTATCTTTACAATGGAACAGAGTGATAAAAAGAAATCATCCAAGCGTTTAGTTTATGATGGTGCCCAAAAGGATTGGGAAGTATTGGAACACCCGCTATACAAAACATATTGGAAGATGCGATTGGTGGCAATTGAAAAGAACAGGGATGCAGAAACGTTCTTATCAAAGAAGCCAAATAATGTAGAGCGCATTGCAGCACACACAGCAACGATGACAATGATAGCAGTATTAGACCAAGTGCTCATAGCACTTCGTGATTATTTACAAAGGAATTAATATTATGAAAAAGGAATGGTTAGAAGGATTGATATCAGAAACGATATCACAAATTAAACAAAGTTTAGATAGAATATATCTGAAAGATATGGGTGATATGAAGAGGATTGATAATGTAAAAGCAACTTACTTTATTGTGAAGAGAGAAATACAAAACCTCCTACATACATTGGAGAGTAATACAGCAGATACAATCAACAAAAGACACACAGATGTAATAGATATAATGAAAGAATTTCAGAAGAGAATTGAAACAGAAGAGTGTAATGTGTTGTATGCAAAAGCAACTAATAATAGAAGGGTCATTAAGTTTATAAGACAATGCTGCACCTTTCTAGAAAATATTCATATAGCATTCCACTGTGATACACCAAAGGAAAGACGCAAAGAAATTGTTGAACAATATACAGGAGATACAAATGGATGAAACAGATACCTTGCAAGATACACAAATTAAAATATTTAATAGACCCGGAGACACCATCACAATGTGCTCACCCTCAGTGCATAATCAATTCAATAGCACACACAGCGAAGAGAGGAAAGAAAACAAAGATCCTTTGGCAGATGATATGTGCTAAAAACCTACAAGAAGATTGTGGTTCGTATGTTATTGAGGAACTGTTGTCTTACTGTAAGAAGAAGAAAGATAAAGGGCAGCATTGGTATCCGCTAATCAATTGGCATTGGTTAAGATTTAAGTTGTTGAACTTTGTAGAAACCCACATTAATAAAAAGAAGTATGATGTTGAATTGTTAGAGGACATAGCAGACGCATCAATTACAGAGGCATCGTATGTTGTTGACAACGAACATAAAGATAATGCTTACCGAAAGTTATTATACAAAGAGGTAGCAGATTATGTTGAAGGAAAGTATGGAGCGCATTGGGTATTGTATCTTCAAGATGCTATCTCAATGTTAGATGTGGTAAAGATAGAGAGTGAAAGGTTCAGTGTCATTAGTCCAAAGGCGAAGGCAATAAAGAAAGATGTATTCAATTGGGCGCATCGGAGGTATCATTATAATAATGAAGATTAGTCAAAGGCAGGAGACATCACTATGATTAATACCATAGGCATCACACTACTGGTCATCGGTTCAGTGATAGCCACCAAAGAATTTATTTCAACTTACTTCAAATAATCCTTGACATTTATGTGCTTTTGGGTTACAATTATACTACTTACTAATAGAAGCAAAGAGGTTGCGATGGAAATTAAATTCAACAAAATGAAAATAAACCTTTACAACCGTAACCTTTCTTGTTATAATGGTATTAGAAGTTAGGGAAGAAAGGAGATAAACAATGAAGATATGCAGAGATTGTGAAGAAGGATACGTATGTGAAGGAGGATACTACAACCCTGTTACAGAGTTAGATATCCCTCTCTTTACTATCGCACAGCGGAGGAAGATGTGGAAGTGTATTGATTGTGATTCACCGAACGTTGGTGAAATGGAAGATGGTGAAATGATATGCGCTGATTGTGAAGAAGAAGTATTAGGAATATGGAAAGAATATAAAGGTGGTATAATGACTAGTCACAATTACCCAATGGTAAAGAGGTTGGGGTTAGACCAATGAACGTAACCTATCATCGTTCAGAATTAATTGAGGCAGAAGTAAAATAAAGGTATACAACCATAACAGTTTATGTTATAATAGTATTAGAAGTTAGAGACACAACAAGGAGAAACAAAATGTCTAATCAATTTCAAGTTAGTTTTAGAGAAGAAGGTGCCGATAAGGGTTACCGAAAGAGTGTAGAGATGGTGAAGGTTCCTGTATGGGAAGTGTTCTACTACATTTGGAATAAGTATGAGGGTGAGTTGTTGAAGCAAGAATACTTTACCAATAAGGAAGATGCTGAAAAGAGAGCGGAATGTTTCCGGAACTATAAGCAAACGATGCCGGGTAATGGTGATGATTTGTGGTGGGACTGTGGTGATGATACGAAGGTTGGTAGGAACATTAAGGTTCAGCAACTGGAAATCTACAACGTTGTAGACAATGGTTCAGTCAGTGCTCCATTCCACATTGATGAGAAGTTCCATAAGGAGGTGGCGTAATGTTTGTGTGTAGTGAATGTAAGGGTGAGGATGTTATTGTGAAGGGATGGTATAATCCTAACGAACGCTATGAAGCAACAGATTGGGATTCATCTTGGTGTGAAGATTGTAAGGAAGAAGACGTATACCTTGATGAAGTGGAGGAAGAGTAATGTCAGTATGCAAAGGGTGTAACAAAATCAAAAAGCAAGTCAAAGAATTGAGGGAACGTAAAAGGGCAGACCGCTATGTTATAGTTCGTTCAGATTGTAATGATTGTGGGAAGGATAAACAATATGGTTTTTGGGGATTGAAGGAGGTGAAGGGATGGGTGCATCCTAATGAGGGTGCAGTAATAGATTATTCAGATTGGAACAATCATAAGGAGATGGTGTAATGAAAGATATTAAGGAACAATACCTCACTGAGGATGGAGAGAGGATTGGTAATCCTCATTACGATTGGGGAACTACCGCACCAGAATGGTGGGTTGATGTTGTCGCTCTTTCAGAACCATTTACATTGGCGACTCTTCCAATCGTTGAGGAGAAAGAATAATGAATATTCCATTTCTAACAGAAGAAGAACAGAGAGAACTAAATGAAAACAATCCTTACTTTAAGAAGGAGAAAGAGTTTGTTGAACCAATAAGAGATAGTGAATTCCTTCGTTCAGTATGGTATGCTAATGAGGATGAAGAGTGGGATGACTACTGTAAGAGAGGTAGCCTTGATTAAACTACTCACTGTGGTAGGAGCAATCCTCTACTCTTTGTGGTGTAGTCATATAATATGTGAGGGAATGAAAAGGAAAGAGAAACCCATAGAACATAGAACAGATTATGATTGAGGGTAATAAGAATAAAGAATGTCAATAAGGAGACGATGAATAATGATTGACGGACATTGGTTAGATGAAGATGATATTAAGACAGGAGATTTGGTAAGAATAGATTGGACGAAGAAAGAGTTTATGAACTGTTGTAGTAGAGGAAACATAAGTCCAAATAAAGGAGGCTGCCCCAACATCTATGATAAACTTCTTAATAATATGTTTCCTTACTGTAAGAATAAGATAGCGTTAGTAGTGAAGATGAAGGTTGCCAATCAATACCACATCAACGCTTATCATAGTTGTGGTTGTGTCAACGATTATGTTTTAGCAGTTCAGCCAATCGGTAAGAAAGAAATCTATTGGGTTGATAAGGTTGCTGCTAATAACGGAATGAGTAGAGTATGAAAGACAATTGGTTCTGGTGGTGGAAGTGAAGATTGCTCTGATGGTAATGATGTTAATTATCCAGTCCTGTTATGAAGATGACATAAAGAGAGCGGAGCAAAGATGTAAGAACCTTCAAGAAGAAATAGAACAAAAGATAAAAGACCTTGAAGAAGTAACAGACCTTTGTATTAGTAAAGAAGAGTTAGAAGATTTAATGGTTCAGTATAAGAAAGACTTAATAAGATGAGGGAGTTACAGGATATTGGAATTGAACTTGAATGGGAGAGTGATATATAAGTTGATAGTAAATCATTGTTTCTACGTATCGTAGACAACTTTGCGCTACCCTTTGTAGGACGGCAACAATGCTTACTGCGTAATATTGATTGAGGGACAATAGATGAATAGCAAAGATAAAAAGAACTTGTTTGAGTTAATTAAACATCTGCCAACAGCAGACATAAACAACAGTGACTTAAAAGAATTAGTGTTACAGTTTATTGTCGAAGTTCCCCACGATGATCCCAACAGTAAGTTCGCTGCTAAATCGCAGTGTAAGTTATCAGCGCTGAAACTACTATCCGATATAATCCGCAATGAAGATATGGGTAGTTATGAGGAGGAGTTGTTGGGTGTATTGGGTACAGGGGAAGAGGGAGATAAAGAATAGACATAGAGGGGCTTCAGTGGCTCTGTAAGGTACCCTACCCCCTATCCCCATAGTAGACCATAGGAAAAGAAATAGAAGGCGTCAGGCTTAAATGCTTGGCGCCTTTTCTCGTATGGCATATGCACTACGCTACGCTATATGTATGGCAACGTAAAATAACATATATATGACCCCCCAGAAAAAGGCATATATATATAAAAAAGGTATTTACAAAGGGGGGAAATAGGATTATGGGCTACGAATTATTTCTCTGGCTATTTCCACCTCCATAATAGAAAAGCTGACAGAGCTTCGCTCTAATTGAACTTCTACCAAAAACTGATATTTAAATAGAACTCACTAGCTAGGGGTATATACAAATGAAAGAAGAAGAACCAGACAAGAAACAAGAAGAATTAACACGTAAGGCTGCACAAGCCATTTTAGAAACAATGGGTAAGGATCCCGGTAGTCTGCTTAAAGACGCTGAGATGATCACCATTACTATCCTAAAAGACTTACCTGATGAACTTAAGCCTAAGAAAAAGGCTAAAGAGAAGGTTGAGGTCGAAGAGGAAGAGGAAGCTAAGGAACCTTCTGCAGAGAAGTCACCTAAGGAAAAGAAAGGTGACGACGTAGATGATCGTCCTCCATGGCTAAAGAAGAAAGAAAAAGTCGAAGTTGAAGAAGAAGAGGAGGAAGACTAAATGGCTAAAATTATGCCACAGATTACGTCGACTGCAACATCGACTGCTGACGTGCCAACACAGAAATTTGCTGGTGTTGAGTCCGCAGATGCTGGAAAGCTTGTTGTCGTAACCTCTGACCCCACTACTGGTGACACATTTGACTATACTGCCGCCTCTGCTATTACAGCCGATGGTTGGGACGCTTCTTCTGCCCCAACTATAGCAACTGAAGCTGCATACACAAAGGTTGAGATTGGCGGTGAACTAGAGGCAACTAGGGCTGGAGATGCCGCAATCACTGTGCGCTCCGGTGGCGCCACATCGAATGCTAAGGTATCTTTAGGCACTAATGCGAACAAAGCGACTGTTGCTGTTCCAGGGGCTGCTGATACGTACTTTACTGATACTGCGCAAGGAGACTTGGTTCTCAGAGCAGATGATAACAACAACAAGATCCACCTTGGGGCTGGTACCTCAGGTAAAGCTGGAATGGTTGTTACTGAAGTTGCTAACGTAGGTAAGATTGGTGTTGGCACGGCATCCCCCGGGGTCCAACTAGAAGTACAAGACACTACAGCCACTAGTGCCACTCAAGGTGGAAATTTGCGGCTTAGCGCCAATGATGGCGCTGTAATGGCTGCTAGTCACAGACTAGGTGTAGTTGAGTTTGGTGGTGCTGAGGATGCTGGAGGTAGTATTACGGTTGGTGCAAGAATCGAATCAGTTGCTGACGCTACTTGGTCAGCAAGTGAGAATGGCGCCAACATGGACTTCTATACTACCGATGGGGACGCTGCGCAGACAAAACAGATGTCCATTCTGAATGGTACTGCCGGTAATGTTACCCTAGGTGGTGATCGTGACCTGATGTATGGTGCACTCACTACATCAAAAAAATTAACCGTATATGGTACTGCTGAACGTTCAGTTTTAGAGTTAGGTAGCTCTAAGTCTGGCAATGGTGAACCCATGGGAGCAGTACACTTTATTAATAATGATAATGCTGATGCTACAAATTTCGATGCTGATTCTAAAGTAATTGGATTGATGCAAATGGAAACTGTTACTACCGATAGCAACGCTGGTGATGATTCTGGGGGCAAATTTACTTTATCCACCAAACCTGAGGCAGGTACAATAGCTGCCCGGTTAACAGTACTTAGCGCAGGTGATGTAGGCATTGGTGTTGCAGACCCTGATACTAAGCTTGAAATACTTGATGCTGCTTCAACACAGTTGAAGCTTTCTTTTGATGGTACTGATAACTGCACCCTAGGTGTTGATACTAATGGGATGCTAACAGTCACACCTTCTGGTGGGATGATTACAAACACTGCTGCCAATGGTGTCATCAATAGTGCTGCACTCATGAGCAAGGGTCCGCATACACACCCAGACAGGTTCGTCAAGAATACAGCCGCACCCACCCATGGGTCAGGTGTAACTAATAACTGGACTTATGTTGATGCTAACAATTACAGCAACGCACAGTTGACAGCACCTTCTACTTCTGCAAACGCAATTAGGCTTTTCAAGTGGCAACCTGGCGCTGCATATACAGATGCCAAGAGTTATGCGTTCGTTCTGCCCACCTTGGATGCAACTTGGTCAAGCTCATCCAACTATCTAAAATATAGGGTTATCGTTCAACAGGGTACTGCAATGGGTTCTCTCTCTACCGGTGTAGCGCTACAATTGGGAGCCGCAGGTGGATCTGATACCATCAATGGTAGTACCAGCAATTATACTTTTGATACAATTGGTTCCACCGGTGCTTCAGCAAAAGACTGGACAGTTGATGTGGTTGGCTACTTTGATGGAAGCAAGACTATCTGGGAAGTCGTCCAACAAGCACAGTGGGGCTAAAAGAGTGTGCCTAGGCAATCTAAGAAAGCTTTAGAAGAAGTCAAGAAGTGTCAAGGAGACTTTACCTACTTCTGCAAGTATCTTAAGATTCTAGATAAGAGTGGCAATATTGTTCCCTTCAAGCCAAACTATGCACAAAAAGAATTCTATCAAACTTTAGAAAAAAATCCGTGGATATATACTTTGAAGGCAAGGCAGTTGGGTATGACAACTGCAATTGCTGCTCACCTCTTTTGGAAAGTACTTTTTACGCCCAACTTTAAGTGTGCTGTTCTGGCACATACTCAACAGGCATCAAAGAATATCTTTGAGATCTACCATAGATTTCATCAATACCTACCTAAGTTTCTTAAGTTCAAGTGTGATACTTCTAACGTTAATGAGTTGAAGTTCTTTCATGGTGGTGGCTTGAAAGTATCTTCAGCTACATCTTCTCACTTTAGAGGTTCAACGTTTAATGCAATCCATGCATCAGAGCTTTGCTTCTATAATAATTTAAAAGAAACAATCGCATCAATCTTCCAGACTGTTGCTGATAATTCAGAGATCATTATTGAAACTACAGCCAATGGACTTAATGAAGGCTATAGGCTATGGATGGAAGATAATGGTTTTGGTAAACTGTTTATTCCATGGTATACGGATAAGACCTATACCTCCTCTCCCTTACCTAACAAAGGGTTAAATGACTTTGAACGTAAGTACAAAGCCAAATATAAGCTCACTAATAAACAGATGGGGTGGGTTAGGAAGACTATCGACATTAGGTGTGGTTCTGATATCAACATCTTTCATCAAGAGTATCCTGCTTCTGCTAACCTAGCCTTTATTACAACTGGTACCAAGTTCTTTAATTGTTCTTTCCCTGAGGCTCTTAAGCTAGAACAAACGGGTCTAATAGAGTACTCTCCTCCTGTACAGTATCGTTCATACGCCATGGGAGTTGACTCTGCAAGTGGTTCACCAACTGGTGACTATTCTGCTGCAGTTGTTGTTGACATCACTGATAGACGAAAGATGTTTGTAGCTGCCACTTATTACAAGAAAGAACCCCTTTCAGAGTTTGCCTCAGCATGTCTATTGTTAGGTAAGAGGTATAATGCCCTAGCCTGTATAGAATCTAATAACATTGGTATGTCAGTCATAGACAGATTCCAAATGGATAACTATCAGCACCTTTATAGGAGAACACAATATGATAAGATCGGTAACCAATGGGTAGAGAAGTTAGGATTTAATACATCACCACAGACAAGACCAATGATGTTAGCTAGATTACAAGAACATATTAATAAGAAGTGGTTAAGTCCTGTGTGTCAAAGAATCAAATATGAAATTAATTCTTTTGTATATAACCAGAATGGCAAACCTGAAGCAGCCTCTGGTCAACATGACGACCTTGTATTTGCTACTGCCTTAGCTTTGATGAGTATTGATCAGGCAGACTCTTATACTATGGAGGTTGAACAAAAGAATAGACCACATGGTATTGCTGGTGTTTTGGAATGGGAAGCTAATACAGGAAAACTATATAAAAATAATCAAGGATTCTTTGATGACGAACCTTTGTTTAAGAATCCAATGTCAACAGAACAACGTTTAGAAGATAAAAAATTAGGAATCGTATGAGTGAAAAAGTAGACTGGAAAGCACTCAATGAAAAGGTTGCTAATATGAAACCTAGAAGGAAGGGTTCCTCTCAGCTTACCTTTAGAGAGATTGAAGAAATTAAAGAGAAAGTATGGTGGGAAGAGTACGATGTCCCGGGCGGTATAGTTAGATTGGCTAAAGAGTATAACTGTGCTAAGGGACTAGTCTCAAGATACAAGACATTGACCGCCCAAGGAAAGGGATGGTGAGGTTAATCGTAACATTTGAAAATTTTGTATATTTATTATGAAAAGTGTGGGGCATAACCCGTCGTGACAGGCACGTAAAACTGGAGGTAACAAATGCCACTTTTGGACAACACAGCGTTAGATAGCTTAGGGGAAGCACTAGACCAAGACTTCGAACCCAAAGCTGAGGATTCCTCGCTAGAATCCAAACAAGAGGAACAGGTAACACCTGAGCCTCAGACAGAAGAAGCTCCCAAGGAGGAGTCAACAGAAGTAGATGAATCTGGACATCCGATTCCATATGGCAGATTCAAGAGTGTAGTTGAGACTAGGAATACACTGCGGAGTGAGAACGATACTCTCAAAGCTCAATTACAAGAAATGGAGAGTCGATTTAAGAATCTTAAGGCTCCTGTTGCTGGGTCGGTTGAACCACCCCCTACGGAAAAGACAGATTGGTTAGATGATTATCTTGCAAAAGATACTGTTCGATCTGGAGTTCCCGAAGGTTATCGTGATGAGACTACTCAATACCAGCAATTAGATTCTAGGATTCAACAGTTTGAGATTAGAGAAGCTCAGAGTGAACTTCAACTTGAACTGCAAACAGCTAAGGCTAAATACCCGGCTGTTAATGATGACATTCTTCTTCATGCAGTTATTCAGGATCCCACTGTGGATGTAATGGATGTTGCAGAAAAATATAATACTTATGTTGCCTCAATCGAGGAAAGAGCTATTGCTCGCCATCTAGAGGAGAATAAGCCTAAGGCTGCTCCTAGATTAAATGGCGTTTCTTCTGGGCACACCCCAGGCAGTAATACTGCCAAAGGTAAGCCAAGAACTATGGCAGAAGCCCGTGCTGCTGCTTTAGAATTTTGGAAAAATAGCTAACAAGGAGGATTTATAATGGCTACTTTAACAACGCTTGATGCTGTCCTAAAGGAATTTTATCTCGGACCAATACAGGATCAATTAAATAACGAGGTACTTGCGCTTGAACTCATGGAGAAGGCAAGTGTAGATTGGAGTGGAAAGAGGGTTATCATCCCTGTGCACACTTCACGGAACTCTGGTGTAGGCTACAGAGGAGAAGGTGGGACACTACCCACTGCTGGAAGTCAAGGCTTTTCGCAACTCACTGTTAATGCCGAGTTCCTATATGGTCGGTTCCAAGTTTCTGGACCCGCCATCGCTGCTGCCAAGACTGGTGGCAAAAACTCATTCATCAGTTATGTTGATGCTGAGATGACTAAGCTCGTTTCTGATATTCGCAATGAGGCTAACCAACGTACATTCGCTGGTGGTCGTGTTGTCGGTTATCTCAATGAGAAGAAATCTAAGCTAGCTAACGTTACATGGGAGTTTACCGGTGATAGTGCTCGGCTAGCCCGAATGCATGATGCATGTCGAGGGGCTGCAGGAGGTCCATTTGAACTTGCTGTGACGCTAGTTCGTTGTGATACTCTAGAGACGATCTCTCAAGAGAGGATTCGGGACGTTGCTGCCTCTACTGCTATTGATCAGGCTGCTGGTACAATTCAGTTTGTAGGAGCGGTTGATACACGCACCGACGCTGCCGCCGCTAGTGTACCTGCGGGTACTGCAGTCGCCGTGATCGTTCGGTATCGTGATCAAAATGCTGTTGTACAAGGCTTGATCGACGCCGGTGCTACTGCTTCCCTACTAGAGCTTACTGCTTGTGGTGGGACAGGAAATGCTGCTAGTACGGTACAGGAGCCTCTCGGGGTTTTCTCCTGCTTGCATGATCAGGAGTACTTTGGACTTGGTACCGGTGGTGCCCCTGGTGCAGTTGCTGGTGCGATTAGAGATGGTTCTGGTGAACTGATTGGTACTGGTCACTGTACTCTGTCTGCTGATGATAGTCGTGCTGCCCTCTCTCTTGGAGAGTTGCAGAGGCTTATTGATCAGCTTGACATTGATTCAGGCGATGCTCCAGATGTGATGCTAGTGCACCCTGTATTCCGACAGGCATATGCCGGTTTGATGGTTGCTACTGCGAATAACAACAACAACCTTAATAAGGATGTTGGATCTGCTGGAAAGGGAGATGCTGGATTCAGTGCTTTCTCTTTCAACAACATTCCATTCAAGTCTTCTAGGCATTGTCCTAAAGGCATGGTCGTTGCTCTGCATACGCCCTCTTGGAAGTTGACTGAGCTTGAGTCTGGTGGGTTTGCTGATCTCGATGGGGCTGTTCTCAGCCGCACTGCGAATGCAGATAACTGGGAAGGGTTCTATCGCTGGTACTACAATCAGGTTTGTCTCCGACCGAACGCTAATGGCGTCTTGGTAGGATTCAGCTTCCCTGGTTCTGCTGCTGGTGCTTAGACCTTAGGTCAGGCTAAATTAGGCTTTAAGGGGCAGGATGGTTCACACCGAACTGTCTTGCCCCTTTTTTGTATTAAGGAAGATATGGACTTTATATTACCAATTTTTATGTTTTTAGGAATAGTCTTTGCAGTCCAAGTGAATATTATCACTTGGTTTTTTATTGAAAGACTACATCTTAAAGTTAAAGAAGAAAAGGCAGTTGAGAATAGAAGTCCAGTTTCAGGTTACGCCACAGTGTTTGCAATGGAGGATGACTAATGGCTTTTAAATTTGGTAAAGATGAGGGAGTCCCGGGACATAAACGGCGTATGGCTGCTTTAGAAATGGCAAAACAGAGAGAACACGCATCTGACATGGCTACTGCAGACGCTGTTGGAATGGGTCTAAGTATAGCAGGCGCAATTGCCGGGGGTATATTCGGTGGTCCTGCAGGAGCGTCGGCAGGGTTCAAAGGTGGACAAGCTTTAGGTAGTCTAGGAAAAGCTGCTGTAGCATCAGGTCAAGGTAGATCAGGTGAAGCTACGGAACATCTTAAAGGAGCGATTGGTGCTGGACTCAGTACTGCTGCAGATATAGAAGGTATGGAAGAGGGTGCTGAAGTTGCTAAAGAAGCTTCTGATATTGAAACTAAAACATCAGCATTGACTGACCTATCAGATGATGATAGCTGGGCTGACAAATGGATTGAGAAAGGGGAAAGAGTTAAAGAGGATCGTAGACTAGCAAAACTTGATATTAAAAAGAAAGCTGCTGCAGAACGAATCTGGGGTGAGTCTATGGCTGCAGATGCAGGATTACGAGACATTTATAGAGGCAGAAAATAATGGATTATCCTAATCTAAAAACTCCTTTAGCCAAAGCTAAAACAGATAAGTCGACTTATACTAGATTATGGGACTTGGCTTTAATGTATTTGCAAGGCAAACAACATATTGTCTATGACAAGAATTTAAAGTCTTATGTTACAGCTAGGATGGATCAACATAAAGCACAGTACACAGTCAACCTCTTAGTTAACATCTATCGACACATTGTTTCTAGACTGGCGGTTGAGTATCCCTCAATTTCAGTTCTTCCTGCTTCTCCTTCAACAGAGGATATTCTAAAAGCTAGATCCTCAGAAGAAGCACTTAAATATTACTGGCACAGTAACAACATGAAAGAAGTTATTAATGAAGCCGTTAAGTGGCTTGTTAGTACTGGTAATGCTGGACTACAAACATTCTATGATCCCGATCTAGAGTCAGTTGGCACTAAAGTAGTTTCTCCTTACGATATATTTTATGAATATGGTGTTAAGGGACCAGAGGAAAGTCAATGGGTTGCTGTTAGGCAAGTTGTTGTTAAAGAAGAATTAGAGAAACGTTTTCCTAGATTCAAGGACAAGATATCAACATTACCAGAAGCAGTAGTATCTTATGGTGGTGGTAGCTGGGAAGACGCACCAGAAGGTAGAGCAGAGGTTTATGAAGTATATTGGAAGGATGGTAGATATGCTTTGATCAACGGAGACTTACATCTATTTGAAGGAGAGTACCCCGTTGGCGCAACGCCTGTACAACTAATTCGTTATACCGATATTCCCTATAGTTTATGGGGAGTTGGTCTTGTCTCTAATCTATTAGATCTACAATCACTCTATAACAGAGTTAGAAATCAAGTTGTTGATAATGTAGACCTTATGAGTCACCCTAAGTGGTTGATCCCTAAGACAGCAGGTGTACCTGCTAATTCAATCAAGGGTAAGCCGGGGGAGAAGATTTATTATAATGCTGCTAGTCCTCCACCACAACAGATTGCTGGCGCTGGATTACCACAGTATGTTATGAATCATATTCAGCAATTGCAAAATGAAATGCTAGATGTTGCTGGATTGCATTCAACGTCAGTTGGAAAGAGGGCTGTAGGTATTAACTCTGCTGCTTCTATTAATGCTCTTTCTGAAAACGATACTTCGCAACTTCAAGTAACACAACAGAATATTGAATATGCTGTACAGAATACAGCCAAAACAATTCTAATCTTCATGAAGGAATATTACGATAAACCAAAGATGATGAGAATGTTGGATGGTCAAGGTTCTGTCGTATTCAAGAGTATTTCATCGACCGAAGTTGTTGATACTCCTGAGATCTTTATCGAAGCTGGATCACTCTTCCGAGATGAAACTATGGACAGGAAGCAGAGAATACTAGACATGGTTGAAATGGGTATTATCGATAAGGATGAGGCTGCTGCTGAATTACACTTTAAGACAGATAACAAGTCTATCCTAGATAAACTAGCCACTATGTCGCATGCTCAAGATATGCTTAAGGCTGCTGTCGCAGGTAGAGGAATTGAATTCTTCCCAACAGACGATCTAGATTTGATTGAAAGAGTCTTTGCCGAGTATATTAGAAGTCCTGATTTCTATGAACTCTCACCACAGTTGCAACAGCATGTATCCAAGATTTATGGACAGATATTCCCAGCCAAGGGACAGAAGGCACAGATGCAGCAGCTTAAGTCTGGTGGCGCTAAAGCCGCTAAACAACAAGGTGCAGAGGCTGATGCTAAAAAGGCTAAGGCTAAGGCTGAATTAAACAAGGAACTTTCCTTCTTTAATCGTCCTGCGCAAACTCAAGGTAGAGGTCCCGGGCAGCCTGCAACTCCCGAAGAGGCTGCAGCCAGAGGTGCTGAAGCTGCCATGGGTGGTGGTGTAGGAGGAGGAGGCTGATATGAATACAGGAGAAATTAAACAACTATTCAGAGATTTCACTGATGAAGCTGATACAACTTTTATTACAGCAGCTAATGTAGAATTGTACTGCCAGATTGGATATGATCAATTCCGTAGAAAGGTTAGTGAGTATGATCCCTTCTTTTACACTCAGACATTCACCTTTGATGTTTCAAGTGGTAATGTTAATCTAAGTACACAAGCGCCTGTAGAGGAAGCAGCAGTCTTTCTATTAGGTTCTGGTGCTACACCTACTGCTCCACACGGTAAGATGTCTCAACTTATTAGAGTCGGTAGTTTGACTACCGGCAATCGATTACCTGATTATTGGTTAGAGGGTGCTTCTTCTGAAGACGAATTGATTAATACTGTAAGGGGTTATCTTCTAAAAGGGCAAATTCTAAACTTTAGTGAGGAGAGTTTAAGTGCCACCGTAAGAGTCGATTATGTTCCTGTACAGAATATTGTTGGGGGGTGGGCTGCTGCTGCAGCTTTTGTTGATGACCTGTCAGAATTTCATGATCTAATAGCTTTATATGCATATGGCAATTATGCTGTTAGAGATGGCGCTCCTAATCCCACAGTTGATGCCCAACTGTTAAGAAGAGAACAATCACTTATAAGTTATCTAAGCCATGGAAGATCTCAAGAAGCAGCTAACCATGTGAGTTATATACCATAATGGCTGTCAAAGGCAAAGAAGTAGAACTCCTAGTTGATGGGATGAATGCAGATTCAACTCACAAAGGCGCCTATATCCAGAATATGGATAGGCATATTAACTGGAAAGTTCGCAAAGGGTTTGGTCAAAACTCCCAATTTGATACAACAATAGGTTGGGATGACTGGGAATTTATCAAGCATGTTGGCTCTAGATATATTAAAACTAACTTTGGGCACGAACAAATTATCACTATTGGTTTAATTAGAACATTTACTGGTAGCCTAGGAGGCAAGGATACTGTCAATATTGTATCTAAGTCAAAACGAGTAGGACAATACGTTCTAGCCTATATGGTATCAATTTATGATATCACCACAGATGAAGTATGGGAAGAGATAGTACATCCAAATACAAATAACGTTGCTCTAAATGGTAGTAACTGGCAGGGTGATACTAACAATATGAGAGATCTAAGGGGTCGTTATGAGACATACTTCCAAGATGATATAGAAACAAACCTATTTGCAGACTCTGATGCTGCGTTCTTCTTTGAAGAGGTTAATGACACACTTTTCCTAGGTGACTCTAGGACAGGTATTTTAGCTTATATCCCAGCAGTATTTGAAGGATCTCGAATTCAATCAACGGATGGTGTGCGTCACAACGATTGGGCGCTTGGTTACTCTGAATCTTCCAGACTGCGAAGAGTTGCGCCCCGTGATGGTGACTTTGCTGATGCATACGCTTACCTAACAGAGACTGAATTTCCCAACCCTATTGACATTACCTCAGTGTTAAATCGTATTGTTTATGTAGATAAAACTACAGTCTACTTTAGTGATATTGGTAATCCCACCAGCATCATTGCTGATAATATACTTCGAATATCTTCAGAAAATCCAATCACAGCAATAAAAGAGTTGAATGGCAATCTTCTTATTTTCACAAAGAATGAAACATTTTATTATCAGCCTTCTGTTGGAGTTATAGTCTCAGCAGGTAGATTACAGAAAGTTTCTAATCAAATTGGCTGTGTTAGTCCAAACACAATTGTTACTGCTGAAGGCTCTGCTTTATGGATTGATACAAATGGTGTATATACGACCAGTAATGGCATGTCAATTAATACCATATCAAAAGGTATAGAGAAGCTTTTTACTGATTATATCAGCAATCCTCTTTCAAATTTCTTTAATAATAGTGGTATTATATCTGACGCTTCTCTTGGTACACTAGATCAGGGCAATCTGATTTTTAGATTTGATTCTGAACAAGTAAATATCACCTTTGATCATATAAGAAAGAGCTTAATATTTTCTATTCCTAAAGAAAATATAGCTATGATTTGGAATAGTGGCGGTTGGAGTGTGTGGAACTTTGAATCAATTGCAGCTACTACTAACCCTGAAGCTATAAAGAACGTTGATAATCCATGGTTTGTCATGGGAGAAAACCAGTTATATCTAATTGGATCTCCTGACAGATATAATATTACTAATGCTGCTCGGTTTATTACTGGAAAGGATGGTACCAATCCAGCATCTACTAGTCTAACTAATCAACCTACTACACAAACACAGGGTGGTTCATATTACATATTAGAATATGGGAGAGGAGGATCTCCTGATAGAACTGTTATTGCAAAGAATAATGGTACTAGCGTACAATATACAACAAAAGATAGGGTTGTTGAGGACCGTAGAGTTGCTCAAGGACGCTGGTATTTCAATCCTGATGGCGACTATAATACAGATAACAACACAACCAGACAAGGGTTATTTGAAATTGGTGAATGGGTACCAATTAAAAAAGGTACCCTATTACCTAGAAGCAGAGCAGGCGTTCAGAATACAGTGCTATATGATAAATCATTTTTAGTACCAGTATACTTTACACCTGATACGTCGTGGAGTTCATCAGCCCCTAGTGTCGCAACAGATATAGCTGCTTCATTTCCTGGCTTACCCACTGACTTGCAACTCAATTTTGATTTTGATAATGTGCATTGGGCTTTCTATTTTAGAGAAAATAGCTTAAGCTCACTTGATGATTATTATCAGATTAATGCAATCTTCCCTCCTGAAAGAGTACGCTCAATGGGTGGATGGGGATCCGATACATCTGCTCCGGTACCGGGATCACACGGCATCTTTGTTAAAAAAGGAGGTGGTGGTGGATGGATACTTGGAAGAGATGGTTGGCAAGTTGATGCTGTCTTTAGTCACGATCAGATTAGAGCTTTAGCATCATATCAGTATGATGGAATGAATGTTAATAGGAGATATAGAAACCTATTGATGTGGCTTCCAATCTATTATACCGGGGGTAATCTCACAGGTACTAATGCTCAGGGCACTTCTTATCCTGCAGATGGAGCAAATGATGTTATGTCAGCAGGAATTACAGGACTTGCTGCCTATTATTCTAGAACTGCTACTGCTGCCGGCGCTAATCATGCGAGTTATGGTACCCAATTTTGTGACTTCTTTCACTTTGAACCTTCCTATCTAGATAAGACGTGG
>Ga0114902_1000347_pt1 | contig 27448 bp, 28 predicted proteins | sample MalvireepMed_s12_FD_87291 | JGI IMG/M metagenome (GOLD analysis project Ga0114902, IMG submission 87291) | Marine viral communities from the Global Malaspina Expedition - Malaspina viral metaG DeepMed_s12 | ecosystem: Environmental > Aquatic > Marine > Oceanic | place: Mediterranean Sea... | reverse complement strand
TTAAAACCTTGAGGATTTTGTCGTAATTTGCTTGAAAGTTGTGCATATAAATTATAGTGTGGTTACTACAATTTACTGCATTTTAGCAGTTTGCACAACTTTTTCTAAATGCACAACGGGTTAGTTTAATATATACAACTACTTATGGTCATCAATATCTACTGACTTTATTAACTTTTTAAAATCATCTAGATATAATAATTTCTTCATCATCTATAAGCAAAGGATTTTATTTTAAAAACGCATATTTTTAGTATGCATCAAAACAAGATTATAGCGCATAATACATGAGTATACTCATTTTGTATATTATAAAAAAGTTAAATAGAAATCATATAAATTCTTATTTTTGGATTTAAATTCATTAGTGTCCGATAAAAGTGAATTAATTTTATAAATTTTATCATTTAATGCTAGTTAATTTTTAGTCTTTTTTTTGGAGCGAAGCGGTTTTGTGTTTTTACTCGGACATTAATAAAATCAATTACCTAGAGGCAAGCCTACGAGGTATTCAAACGAAAAATATTTTAATCCATTTCGACGTAGAGCACTTCGGTAAATTCAGAACAGGCTCTGGGGAATAAAACCCTCTCCTCTATGATAAATTTAAAATCGATGCTATTGGTTTTAATGCAAAAAACGTAGAAGGAAGCGGAGGGATAAAAACAAATTTAAGAGAGTATTTAGCACGAACTAAAGTATGTTTAGACCTCCTATTTCAGGTCGAACCAAAATATCTAGGAAAGAAAATAGAAATAAAATAAATACAATGTTGCAGACATCTATAGCACTTCTTAAGGAAGACGCCATTGAAAAAGTTGTAGAACTAACACAACAACTAAACACTACAAAAACAAAAGCCTATTTACTTGAAAAGCACCAAGAAATGTTTAAATATAATGGCTACCACTGCTTCGGCTTACTTTATAATAAAGAATTGATAGGTGTATGCAGCGGATGGAGCACCGTAAAACTCTATTCTGGAAAACAATTAGAACTCGACAATGTAATAATTGACAATAATTTTCAGTCTAAAGGTTTTGGAAAATTATTTGTAGAACAAATAGAAGCTTGGGCTCAAGAAAATAATTATAAAACAATGGAACTTAATACCTATGTAGCTAACGGGAGGTCTCATAAATTTTATTTTAACCAAGGTTTTGAAATTATTGGATATCACTTTCAGAAAAAAATCTAAAACAATCGTTACCTTTGCATCATGGCATTATCAAACAACGACATTTTCAAAAAACTGCGTGTAGCACACAAATTAAGAGACGACCAAATTGTAGAAATTTTAGCGCTGGTTGATTTTAGGATTACAAAAAGTGAATTAGGGGCTTTTTTCAGAAATGAAGACCATCCAAAATATATGGAATGCGGCGACCAAATTTTACGTAATTTCCTAAACGGACTCATTATCCACTTACGAGGTCCGTTGCCTAAGAAGTAGTACAAAATACGTATGTTCAGTAGGCAGTAGGTATTTTAAAAAATTCAAAACTTAAAATTCAGCATTTAAAATTAGAATCTTTTTAGCTTTTTCAAATTCGGTTATCATATTTTCCACTATTTTAGAAACAGGAAGTATGTTATGAATGAGTCCGCTTACCTGCCCAATTTCGAGTTCCCCTTCTTCTAAATCGCCTTCAAACATTCCTTTTTTAGCTCTTGCTCTTCCTAACAATTCTATCAGTTCCTCTTTTGTAGTTCCTTTGGCATATAAAGCTTGAACATCATTATAAAACTTATTTTTCAGCAATCGTACTGGCGCTAATTCTTTTAAAGTAAGCTGTGTATCACCTTCTTTTGAGCCTACTACTAAGTTTTTAAAATTAATATGCGAAGAAGCTTCTTCACTTGCAACAAACCTACTCCCAACTTGTACCCCATCGGCTCCCAAAATCATTGCAGCAAGCATCCCTTGTCCGGTAGCAATACCACCAGCAGCAATTATAGGAATAGTAATTTTTTCTTTTACCATAGGGATAAGCGTAAAAGTAGTTGTCTCGTCTCTTCCATTATGTCCACCAGCTTCAAAACCTTCCGCAACAATAGCATCTACCCCTGCCTCCTTCGCCTTTAAAGCAAATTTAACACTACTTACCACATGCACAACTGTAATTCCATGGGCTTTTAAATGAGAAGTCCATGTTTTAGGATTTCCTGCGGAAGTAAATACAATCTTTACTCCTTCAGAAATAATAATCTCCATCAGCTTATCTATTTCAGGATAAAGCATTGGAATATTTACCCCAAAGGGGTTATTGGTTGCTTTTTTACATTTCTGAATATGCTCACGGAGAATTTCTGGATACATGGAACCAGCACCTATAACCCCCAAAATACCAGCATTTGAAGCTGCCGAAGCTAGCTCCCAACCACTAGCCCATACCATTCCTGCTTGAATAATTGGATATTTTATACCGAAAAGTTGTGTGATTTTGTTTTGCATACTATGGAGTAGAAAAGTTTGAAAAGTTGAAAGTTTTTGGTTTCTTGTTTCTTGTTTAATTAAGAAAAGAAATTATGTATAAAAAATAAAAGGAGTGAATAAATTATCTTAAATCCAAAACAAACACTCCTCATATATTTAAAAAATTAGTTTCTAGCTTATTACTCCAGATCCTATTAACTCTTCTCCTTGATAAAAAGCTACAAACTGACCTTCTGTTATTGCACTTTGTGGTTGATTAAAATCTACATACAAACCACCGTCTACTTGATATAACGTTGCTTTTTGCAATGGCTGTCTGTATCTAATACGCGCCATTACCTCCATTGTTTGATCTACTTTTAAAGCTAAATCTTCTCGTACCCAATGCAATTCATCATTAGTTACAAACAAGGCTTTTCTAAAAAGTCCAGGGTGATTTTTACCTTGACCAGTGTAAATTAAATTTTTATCAACATCAGTTTCAATAATAAAAAGTGGTTCTGGCGTACCTCCAACATTTAATCCTTTTCGTTGTCCTTTAGTAAAATAATGCGCTCCTTGATGTTTTCCTACAACTTTACCATCGGTTGGGCTATAACTTACTTTTTGAGCGTTAAAAGCCAATTCTTCATTTTTAGTATTAAAAGTAGGCGTTGTTCTTTTTTGAAGAACTTCTTCTGCAGCTACCTCTATTATCTGCCCTTCTTTAGGCTTTAATTTTTGCTGAAGAAACTCTGGTAGTCGCACTTTACCTATAAAACACAAGCCTTGAGAATCTTTCTTTTCCGCAGTAATTAAATTATTTTCAGATGCTATTTTTCTTACTTCAGGCTTTGTTAACTCCCCTATTGGGAATAAAGTTCGACTTAATTGCTCTTGAGAAAGCTGACATAAAAAGTACGATTGGTCTTTATTTCCATCTACCCCTGCCAAAAGTCTATGTACAGGCTTTCCTTTAATTTCAATGGTATCTTTTCTACAATAGTGTCCTGTAGCTACATAATCGGCTCCTAAATCTAATGCTATTTTCATAAAAACATCAAACTTAATTTCTCTATTACACAGCACATCTGGATTTGGCGTACGCCCACGTTCGTATTCGTTAAACATATAATCAACGATACGCTCTTTATATTGTTCACTTAAATCGACAGTTTGAAATGGAATTCCCAATTTTTCTGCTACCATTAAAGCATCATTACTATCTTCCAACCATGGACATTCATTAGAAATAGTTACAGAATCGTCATGCCAATTCTTCATAAACAGACCTATAACATCATACCCTTGCTCTTTTAAAAGATAGGCTGTTACACTTGAATCTACTCCTCCCGATAAACCAACTATTACTCTTTTCATTCTAACGTATTGAAATAATATGCAAAATTACAAAATTCATATAGAAGAGGTTAGTCGGATTACTCTTAGGTTGCTTTCAACATAAAAAACAAAAATTTCAAATATTAATATTGTTTATCAATACTACACATATAATAAACAAAATATGTAAAATCAAAAATTTGCATCAAACCATATAAATGATAATTAATCAAGTAATTACATTAAAAATTTAATGTTAAAAAAAGTTAATTATTTTAAATTGTTTAACTTTTATCATAGTTTAGTTAAACAAATTACTTTAACAAGTAATCAAAACCTATAAAAAATAAACAACATGAAAACAATCATCCATTTATCAAAGTATTTTATTGTTTCATTATTATTTCTAAACATAGCATCATGCTCTGATGATGATGACAACAACATGAATCCACCAGAACAAGAAGCTACTATAACAGAAACTGCTACTGCAGATGCTGAACTCAGTATTTTAACTGCTGCTCTTATTAAGACAGGTCTTGATGCAACTCTAAACGAGGAAGGCACTTACACAGTCCTTGCCCCAACTAATGAAGCTTTTCAGGCAGCTGGAATTACTAGCGTTGACAATATTTCCGAAGAAGTTTTGACTAACATCCTTCTAAATCATGTTTTTAATGAAACTATAATGGCTACCGATTTGAGTACTATGTATAAAAACACTTTAGCAACAGGACCAGATGATAATGCAATTAGCATGTATATTAACACTGAAAACAGTGTTTCTTTTAACGGAGTAGCTGCTCCTACCACCATAGACATTACAGCTTCAAATGGGGTGATCCACAAAGTTGATGCGGTCTTAACAATTCCTACAATTGTAGATCATGCAACTGCAAATCCTAGTTTCTCAATGTTAGTAGAAGCTTTAGGAAGATTAGGAAACACTTATACAGATTTACTTTCTGGTACTGATGGTGCTCCTTTTACTGTATTTGCACCAACAAATGAAGCTTTTGAAAATCTTTTATCAATGTTAGGAGCATCTTCTTTGGACGATATTGACGATGCTACCCTTGAGGCTGTTTTAACATATCATGTAGTAGCGGGAGCTAATGCAACTTCTGGAACATTGAGCGATGGTCAAATGATTACTACTGCCCAAGGAGAGGATGTTACAATTATGACCGCTGATGGGGTTAAAATAATGGATTCAACAGATACACCTGCTAATGTAGTTGCAGCAGATGTTCAAGCTGGAAACGGTGTAATTCATGCTATTGACAAGGTATTACTACCACAAACAATAGTAGATGCTATGAATCCTACAATTGCTGGTTTTGTTGCCATGAATAACGATTATTCTTCTTTATTAGCAGCAGTACAGAAAGCAGATTTAGTAGAAACGCTAAACGCTGAAGATGCTGGATTGACAGTTTTTGCTCCAAATAACGAGGCTTTTGCCACCTTTTTATCAGATAATGGATTTGCTTCTTTAGAGGAAGTTCCTACAGATGTTTTAAAACAAGTACTACTAAACCACGTTATTGAAGGAGAGGTTATGTCTGGCGATTTAACAACTATGTATGGAAATACGATGGCTACAAATACAGATGGCGATAATTTAAGTCTTTACATAAATACGGAATCTGGTGTTATGTTAAATGGTGTATCTACTGTAACCACAGCAGATGTAGAAGTTAGTAATGGTGTAATCCATGCTGTAGATGCGGTTATTGGGTTACCTACCATAGTAACTTTTGCTACTGCAGACCCTAATTTCAGTTCTTTAGTTGGAGCTCTTACAGCAGATGGACAACCAGATTTTGTAAGTATTCTATCTGGAACTACCGATGCTCCTTTTACTGTTTTCGCACCTTTAAACTCGGCTTTCGAGGCACTTAGCGCTACCCCAACTGGAGCTACACTTACAGCAGTATTACAGCATCATGTGGTTGCAGGTGCAAATGCAAGGTCAGAAGATTTGACAGACGGAATGATGGTTTCTAGCTTAGAAGGAGACAATATAACTATAGCTTTACCTGGCACTGGAGATGCTATTGCAGATTTAACTGACGGTGCTGGAAATACCGATATTGGAGTTGTTGCTGTAGATGTTCAAGCTACTAATGGTGTAATCCATGCAGTTAATAAAGTTTTAATTCCAGACACTACAAATTAAACTCTTTATTTATTAATCATTGCTTTTTGAAGAAGGGTCGCTAATTGGCGACCTTTTTTTTATTTTATAATACCACTTTATAAAAAACGAATATCTTTACCATACCAAATTTTACAAATCATGAATACAAAAAACCTAAGCTTAAAAGCAATTTTGCTTTTACTAGTATGCGCGTACAATTTTACAGCGTGCAGCGACTCATCAAACGATGAAAACTCTGAAACAGAAACCCCAAATGAGCCCGTAAGTCTTTACACCTACTTTAGCAACGACCCCGATTACAGTCTTCTTGTACAAGCTATCGATCAAATAGGGTATAATAACGCTCTAAATGTGGATGGCGCTGGTTCTTATACTTTTTTCGCCCCGAATAACGAAGCTTTTTCTCGTTATTTAGCTGAAAAAAATATAAATAGCATTCAAAACATTCCTACCAACACATTAACTCAAATAATTTTGAACCATATGTTAAGTGGAAAGGCGAAATTTGCAAGTGAAATTACTGAAGGCTATAATAAAACCCAAGCAAAAGAATATATTACACAAGCTAATATTGATCTATTTGTAGCAAAAAAAAATAGCACAATAACTCTCAACGACGGAATATTAATTACCAAAGCAGACATTGAAGTTACCAATGGGATAATCCATAAAATAGACGATCTAATTATGCCTGCAACCTTGGCTACTTTTATAAAAGTAGATTCTGAATTATCAAACCTCTACAACGCTAGTAAAGAATTAGATAATGAGGTATTTACGAAGCTTAATGATATAGAAGCTGATATAACAGTTTTTATCCCATCTGAAGAAGCATTCTTAGACATGGGAACTGTTACATTAGAATCGCTAAATAAAACCATCAAATACCATATAATTGATGGCGAAATTAATACCTCTAACAACCTTAAAGACGGAGATGTACTCAACACATGGCAAGGAAATGCTATTAAAATAAATACTGGAGACAGCATTATTATTACAGATTCAGCAAATGAAAATGCAACTATAATAGCTAAAGATTTTGTTGCTTGGAATGGTGTTGCCCATATTATAAATAAAGTACTCAAGTACGAGTAATTTATTATAATTTATCATTGTTGTCCAATAAAAACAAATAGAATTTATTAAACTCTAGTTACACTGGCTTATAAGAGGTTTTCAAAATAGACTTCACTATTAAAGCTATTAAAAAGCATAAATAAAACGTTAATTTTAATAACGTATTTTTTGTATAACTTCTTATTTTACTCTAGTTAAAGTATAGACGTTACTTTTTTTTCTTGTAAGAAAGGGATCTTGTGTTTTTAATCGGACATTAATGATGTATTATTATAAATCCGGAATTGTGTCACCTTATTTTAAGAAAGGATAACATAAAAAAATGGGGATTTGAATATATTCAAATCCCCATTTTTTATTAGTAGAATGCTATTTATTATTTCTTTTTCTGAGTTTCTGCCTGCTCCATCATTTCTCTCATTTTCTTCTGAAAACGACTTTCTTTCTTAGGCTTCTTTTTATTCTCTTGAATTTTAGCGTGAATCTTATCATCATTAATAATGTAATTCTTAATTACTAACATAATTACAATAGTAATCAAGTTAGAAATAAAGTAATACAAACTCAATCCACTTGCATAATTATTGAAGAAGAAAAGCATCATTATTGGTGAAATATAAATCATCACCTTCATAATACTTCCCATATCTGGCATCCCCTCTTGTGCTGGTTGCTGCATTGCTTGTTGCTGACCTGTAGTCATTTTCATATAAAAGAAAATTGCAACTGAAGCTAATATTGGGAATAAACTCACGTGATCTCCATAAAACGGAATCTTAAATCCTTCAGGGAATTTATATACAATATCATAAGAAGAAAGATCGTCTGCCCATAAAAACGACTTCTGACGAAGCATTATTGCAGTTGGGAAAAACATGAATAAAGCATAGAAAACAGGAATCTGTAATAACCCTGGCACACAACCACTCATTGGACTTACCCCTGCTTTACTATAAAGCTTCATAGTTTCCTGCTGACGCTTCATAGGGTTGTCTTTATACTTTTGAGAAATCTCTGTAACCTCAGGCTTAATAACCTTCATTTTTGCTTGAGACACATATGATTTGTAGGTAACAGGAGACAACGCTATTCTTACAATAATCGTCATAACAATAATTGCTATTCCGTAAGGAAAAACAGAGCTTAAAAAATCGTATAAAGGTGTAAAAACATGTTTATTTATAAATCCAAATATTCCCCATCCAAAAGGAATAGACTCTGCTAAATCTAAGTCTTTATATTTTTTAAATACTCTAGCATCGGTTGGTCCGTAATACCAGTGCATATTATAATTTAATTCTCCACCTTTAATCTCCAAAGGCGTAGAAGCAGTATATAATTTTACATATTTTTCATTTGGATTTTCATCTTCAAACTGCTGATTTGAAGTCATAGAAACATTTGCAAAACTATCTGGATTAATAAGAATAGAACTAAAGAAATGCTGTCTATATGAAATCCAACTTACATTTGAATCCGTTTCATCATCGGATGTTCCTTGTGATAATTTACTTACACTTCCATCATGAAGATAAGTTAATCTTGTATAACGATTTTCGTACTCTATACTTCTACTATGACGGATTCCATTTAATTTCCAATCCAATTGAGCAGGTTGAGAGCTATTTAGCACCCCGTTTAAACCTTGAGACCTTACTGTAAAATCTACCAAATACTCATCTGGTTTAAGCTCATAACGGTATTCAAGAAACTTCTCATTTGAAACTTTAAGCTTCATGGAAAGCACTTGGTTTTCACCATTTTTTGTTAATGTAGGCTCAAAGAAAAGATCTTGAGTATTTAAATTACGATTATCTGTGGTTGCAAAAGAGATATTAAAAGAAGCGTTTCCATCTTTTACTAAATATACAGGAATAGAATCGAAAGTCTTAAACTTTTTTAATTCGGCTTCTACAATTTGACCTCCTTTATTACTAATTTCAAGACGTACTAAATCATTTTCAAAAGTAGTAGTGTTTTCATTAGCTGAAGGCAAAGCGGCAGAATATGCAAACGCCCCTAAAGAGCCTTTATATTGCGCCAATGCTGTAGAATCTTTCAAGTCTATTGAAGGAACACTTTCTACAACAGCGGCATTTTGCTCTTGATCTTTTGCTTTTTCTACTTGTTCTTGTTTTGCTTTTTCAGCCTTAATCTCTTCTTCTGTAGGCTGATTATTGTACATTACCCAAATTAAAATTGCACCTATAAGTACAAATCCAAGGATCGAGTTAATGTCAAATTTCTTTTCTTCCATTTAATTTCAATTAAAAATAAGTTGCTTCTTTAAAAAAGAAGGGCAAATATCGTTGCTGCATTTAAGCGTGCAAAGATATGCCCAAATTTTATATGTATGTCAAACTGACATTATTTATTCTGTTTATGCGCCAAAGCAGACTTAACAAATCCAACAAATAAAGGATGTGGATTTGCTACCGTACTTTTATATTCTGGATGGTATTGCACCCCTACAAACCAAGGATGTGATGGCAATTCTACTACCTCCACAAGTCCTGTTTCTGGATTTAAACCTGTAGCTTTTAAACCAGCAGCTTCAATTTGCTCTTTGTAATTATCGTTAAATTCATATCGATGTCTATGGCGTTCAGAGATTTTATTAGCTCCGTAAACACTACTAACTAAACTCCCTTCAGCCAAATTACAATCCCATGCTCCCAAACGCATTGTTCCTCCCATATGCGTAATATCCTTTTGCTCCTCCATTAAATCTATAACAGGATTTGCAGTATCTGGATTCATTTCGGTAGAGTTAGCATCTTTTATATTCAGGACATTTCTAGCAAATTCAATCACTGCCATTTGCATTCCTAAACAAATTCCTAAAAACGGAATATTATATTCACGAGCATACTTAATAACTTCTATTTTCCCTTCAATTCCACGCTCTCCAAAACCTGGCGCCACTAACACCCCATCTAATTTTGAGATTTTATTTTGAAGTACGTCTTCATCAATATATTCCGAATGGATGTATTCTACCTTTACTTTTACTTCATTTTCTGCTCCTGCGTGAATAAAAGCTTCTAATATAGATTTATAACTATCTTGAAGCTCTACGTATTTTCCTACTAAACCAATATGAACTTCGTCTTGAGGATTTTTATGGCGATTTAAAAATTGATTCCAACGCGAAAGATCTGGTTGAGAGTCGTCTTTTAACGCTAGCTTTTTAAGCACCACTTTATCAAGACCTTCATCCAACATCATATTTGGAACATCGTATATAGTAGAAGCATCTATAGATTGGATTACAGCTTCTCTTTTAACATTACAAAATAATGCCAATTTCTCTCTTAAATCGTCAGAAAGTTCGTGTTCAGTTCTACATACTAGAATATCTGCTTTGATACCACTTTCCATCAATGTTTTAACAGAATGCTGGGTTGGCTTTGTTTTAAGTTCTCCAGCTGCGGAAAGATAAGGCACAAGTGTAAGATGGATTACAAGTCCGTTATTATCTCCTAATTCCCACATTAATTGTCTTACAGATTCTATATAAGGTAAAGACTCGATATCTCCTACCGTACCTCCTATTTCTGTAATAACGATATCATACTCTCCACTTTTTCCAAGTACTTGAATACGTTCTTTTATTTCGTTTGTAATATGAGGAACTACTTGCACTGTTTTCCCTAAAAACTCCCCTTTACGCTCTTTTTCTATAACGCTTTGGTAGATTCTTCCTGTGGTAACATTATTTGCTTGTGAGGTATTTACATTTAAAAAACGCTCATAGTGCCCCAAATCTAAGTCGGTTTCCGCACCATCATCTGTAACATAACACTCCCCATGCTCGTAAGGATTTAGCGTTCCCGGATCTACATTTATATATGGGTCGAGTTTTTGAATTGTAGTTTTGTAACCTCTTGCCTGTAAAAGTTTCGCCAATGATGCCGCTATAATCCCTTTTCCCAATGAAGAGGTAACACCACCCGTAACAAAAATGTATTTGGTATCTGCCATTATCTTTACTTATATTGAATTGTCTGTATTAAAACAGTTATTGAAAATATCGCGGCAAAAATACAAATAAGAATTAAAAAAACCCTTCTCTAAGAAAGGGTTTTTATGATTGTTTTTATTGAAAAGAAAAAGTTGTATCTATCTTATTTTCCGAATCTTATAGATAAGTTCTTCCAATCCATTAGCTTTTATTTCGTACATCGCCTCTAATTGCTTTCCTAATTTACCACTTGGAAAGCCTTTTTGTCGATACCAAACATAATAAGGTTCTGGAATATCAATTAAATAACGGTCTTTATATTTACCATACGGCATCTTAGCATGCGCTAATTGAAGTAGAAATTCTTTATTTTTATTGATATCCATTTTTTATAGATGTGGATAGTGGATAGTTGATAGTTGATAGTTGAATTTAAAAAATCTTTTTCTTAACTTTTTAACTCTTTTACTTTCAAACTTGCAAACTTTTCAACTAAATAACTTTCTTCTCTTTTCTACCTCCAATTAAAAGTAATTACTTTTTCAATATCGGGATGCAGGCTATAATGCACAGGACAAGTATTGGCTGTTTTTTCTAGAATTTTTCTAGTTTTTTCATCAACATGAGCTGGGATATCAAAAACAACTTCTATTTTAGAAATTCTCCTTGGATTAACATCCATAGTTTTGGTAACGGTTGCAGTTGTTTCCGTAAGATCAACTTCCATATCTCGTGCTTTAATTCCCATTACCGTTAACATACAACTAGCCAAAGAGGTAGCTACTGTATCGGTTGGCGAAAAAGCCTCTCCTTTACCATTATTATCGGTTGGAGCGTCTGTTATGAATGAATTATTACTTTTTAGGTGGACACACTTAGTTCGAAGTGCTCCCAAGTATGTTACTATTGAGGTTGGCATCGTTTTTTGCTTCTTTAATTTCTAAATTATCGTATTTAACTATATAAAGTGCGGTGTTATAATACCCACCAGAAAGTCCTTTTTTATAGTCAAATTTATTCTCTACATATTCTGTTTCGCTAACTTTTGCCGAAACATAATCTAAATTTTTATTGTAAGCCAAACGCAATATTACATCCATAGTAAGGTCAAAACCTCGGGTAGCATATCTATTTGGTGTAGTCCCATACTTTGCATCAAACTGTTTACTAAAATTAGCATTAACATCTGAAAGCTTATCTATTGTTGGGAAATGAAAATGCAAGTTAGATAAATGCATGTTAGAAATATTATCACTATCGTAAGCATCTCCTTTTAAAGTTGTTAACAATGTAATTTTATATTCTGGAGTTTGTGCTGAATTTACTACACCTGTTATATTGGTTAACAACGGAATGCTATTGGTTTCTACAACTACCCAGTTTTCTTTTTCTGAAGAAAGAAAAGGATTTATTTCATCCAAACGGATAAATTTATCTTCTATAGGATTAATCACTTTAGCACCAGGAACTAATGCTTGTAATTTTGATTTTATAGCCGCATTATTTTTATCGGCTATAATAATTACATTTTTATTAGTGGCATTGTTTTTTATATACTTTAGCATCTTTTCTCTAAGCAAATCATCTGGTGGTAATGTTTGGTACACATTACTATACATCTGTAATCCTTTATTAGAAAAAGGTGCAAAAATTGGAGTATTAGAACTTCGTACAGCGCTAGAAACTCTATTAAAAGTAGAAGGTAAAATAGGCCCAATAATAGCATTTACATTAGTTAATTTTCCGCTGGAAGCAAGTTGCCCAACTTTAGCATCGTTAGCACCACTATCAAACACTTTTACATCTAAAGAAAGCCCTAATTTTTTAACAGAATCTATAGCCATTAAAGCTCCTGTATAAAAATCTAAAGAGACACTCAACAATTTATCTCTCTTTATTTTCTCCTTATTACTATCAATATTTTCAAAATTTAGCTCATCTAATTTAAAAGGAAGTACAATTGCTAACGTAGATTTCTGGTCGTAATTTAAACTATCTAATAAAGAAAACTTTTCAATAAGCTGCCCATTATTTACAGTTAACTCTCCCATTTTATTTTTTGGAAGTTTTATAACCATTCCCGCTTTAAGTCCGTCTGTTTTCACTTCTGGATTAAGAGCTTCTACCTCTGCTTGCGTTACTCCAAGCTTTACTTTCAATCTATAAAAACCTTCTTTTGGTAAAACTGTATAATAGTTATAAGCATCTACCTCAACAGGCTTTTTATTATTTCCAGCTACAAAAGGAACCCACAAAGTATCTCCTTCTTTTAAAACTTCTTTCATAGATGGATTGATAGTTTTCAAAGAATCTACCGTAATTCCATGCTCATAGGCAATACGCCAAGGTCCTTCTTTTGGTGCAACTCTATGTGCTACCAAACCTTCTCTTACTTGAGGCACAGAGCCCGTATTAGCTACAGCACTAAATACTGGAATTTGCACTATTTCATTCCTTTTTAATTGGCGACTGTAAAGCTCTTTATTGTAACGCTTAATATCGTCAACAGAAATATTGTACTCCTTTGCAATACTGTACAACGTTTCCTTCCTTTTAGCTTTATGCTCAATAAAGCGCTCTACATTTCCTTCTGGGCCAGCAATATTGCTATTCCCTCCAGGCTGTGTTTGCGACTTTTCTGAAACAGGAATTACAACAATAGTATTTGCCTTAACGCCATTTTTTACTTCGGGATTTAACTTTAGAATTGCATACGGGGTTACTTGATATTTTTTTGCAATACTCTCTAAGGTTTCTCCTTGTTTAACTGCATGCGTTTCAAATTTTTGTGCTTGTAAGGTAACACAAAACAGAAATGCTAGAATAAAAATGACTTTATTAAAATTCATGCTATTGTTTTAAGTTCTTAGGTATTAGATTTTTATATTTTAAAATCTAATCGTTATAAAATGCTACAAAATTATTCCCACTCAATTGTTGCTGGTGGTTTTGAACTAATATCGTACACTACTCTATTAACGCCTTTTACTTTGTTTATTATATCATTAGACGTTTTTTGTAGAAATTCATATGGTAAATTCACCCAATCGGCTGTCATTCCATCTGTACTTTCTACGGCACGTAAAGCTACACATTTTTCATAAGTACGTTCATCTCCCATAACTCCTACAGAGTTTACTGGCAACAACATAGCTCCTGCTTGCCATACCTTATCATACAGTCCCCAATCTTTAAGTCCGTTTATAAAGATAGCATCTACTTCTTGCAAAATACGAACTTTTTCAGCAGTAATATCTCCAAGAATACGAATTGCCAAACCAGGACCTGGAAAAGGATGCCTTCCTAATAATTCAGGATCAATCCCCATAGAAGCACCTACTCTACGAACTTCATCTTTAAACAACATTTTAAGAGGCTCTACAACTTTAAGCTTCATAAAGTCTGGAAGTCCACCTACGTTATGGTGACTTTTAATAGTTGCTGATGGTCCGTTTACAGAAATCGATTCGATTACGTCAGGATAAATAGTTCCTTGACCTAGCCATTTTACATCATTAATTTCATGTGCTTCATCGTCAAAAACTTCGATAAAAACACGACCAATTGCTTTACGTTTTAATTCTGGATCTTCAACACCAGCTAAGGCATCAAGAAAACGTGCAGAAGAATCTACTCCCTTTACGTTCAGCCCCATCCCTTCATATTGGTCTAAAACATTTTGAAATTCATTTTTTCGTAACAATCCATTATTTACAAAAATACAATACAGATTATCTCCAATTGCTTTATTCAATAAAACAGCCGCTACAGTAGAATCTACTCCTCCAGAAAGTCCTAATACCACACGGTCGTTTCCTAATTTTTCTTTTAGCTCGGCAACCGTCATGTCTACAAAATTATCTGGAGTCCATGATTGTTCAACTCCAGCAATTTTTACTAAGAAATTTTCTAGCAATTGCTTTCCGTCTGTAGAATGATATACTTCTGGATGAAATTGGATAGCATAGGTTGTTTCTCCTTCTATTTTATAAGATGCATTTTGAACATCGGTAGTGCTAGCCAAAATAACTCCATTTTCTGGAAGTTTCTTTATGGTATCACTATGACTCATCCATACCTGACTTCCAACAGAAATATTTTGAAAGAAAGGTTCATTATCAGCAATAAAAGAAAGGTTAGCACGACCATATTCTCTTGTGTTTGAAGGCGCCACTTCTCCTCCACCAAAATGCGCTAAATACTGCGCTCCATAACACACTGCCAACATTGGCACTTTACCTCGTATTTGCGATAAATCTGGGTGCGGTGCATCTTCTGCTCTTACTGAAAATGGACTTCCGGATAATATTACTGCCTTATATGAAGTAAGGTCTTCCGGTAAATTATTGTAAGGATAAATTTCGCAGAATATATTTAACTCCCTAACGCGTCTTGCAATTAGTTGAGTGTACTGCGAACCGAAATCTAAAATGAGTACGTTGTTTTGCATGCGCAAAAATACTATTTATAAAGAAAATGAAAAGGGTTGAAGGAAGTATTTTTTTCTGTTGTTAAGATGTTTATAATTGAATCTTCATAACAACTCTTATTTTTAGTGAAGTAAACCTCCATTAAATTAATTTTGTTTTAAACAGAAATACACAGTTTCTTTGGCTTCCCCAAATCCATTCACACTATCTTTTACGAGAAAACCTTTCTGCTTTTCTTTTAACACAAATATAGTGTTACTACTATCTATTTTTGTTCGAGGCAGAGTAAAATCGTCTGCAGAGTAAACAATTTTATTAGGTCGCTCAAATTTCACACTTCCAGCGTAAGTAACATCTGGAAGATTCCATTGCTTTTCTGAAAATTTATCCAATTTATCAGCAATAATACTAAATGAATGATGCACAGAAGAATCTATCCCTACTATTTTTTCTACTGGAGTTCTGAATATCTGTAAAAAAATAATAAATATAAATACTCGCATACTCCATTTTTTCCAAGCTTCTATTTTTTTAAACTGAAAGCAATTCAGTAATAAAATAAAAAACGGTAAAAAAAGAGGCAACAACCACCTGTCTGATATTTTAGAAGAATTAATTCCTACAAAAATCAAAATTGTAACGGAAAGCTGAATTATAAATAATTTAGAAAACCAATCTCTTGAAATACTTTTTAATACAACCCCTTTTCGAAAATAAGCTATCGAAAACAATAAAATTGATAGTGCTATTAAATTAATAAAACTCTTTAAAAATGAAAAAAATGGGGTTATGATAACAACACCTCTTAAAGTATTAGATTTTGTTTTCACCTCCATACTCTCTTTTAAAAGCAATAAATACTCCTTATTTTCAAACAACCAATATAAATGTGGGCTTATTAAAACACATGTCAATAAAACACTTAATAATATTTTTCTATTCCACAATACTTGTTTAGCCTCAACATCAAACAAAGCAATAATTCCAAAAGCTGGAAGTATCAATAAAAAATTATACTTTGTTAAGATTCCACCAGCAAGGATTACTCCAAATAAAATGTAATTTTTATAGCTTTTTGATACTATTAACAATGAAAATACATAATATAAAGACACTGAAAAGAAGCAGATCATGGATGTATGAGATAATCTTCTGAAATTGAAATCTATAAAAACTGGAATTAAAAACAGGAGAAAAACACCAACTTCTGCTTTAAGCTTATCTCCAACAAACTTCGTAACTAATTTATAAAACATTATTAATGTCCCTGAGAACCAAAAAGCTCTTAATCCAGCTAAAGAAAATCGGTTAAGTCCAACACATTTATTAATAAGTATCTGCACCCAAGTATAAAGTGGCGGCTGATCATCATACCCCAATCGAAACCACTGCGAATAATATGCCTGCTCTGCATCCTCCCATTCTAAAGCTACTTTCAAAAAAGATATTAGAATTATTGCCACAAAACAAAAAAGAGCAATAACTTTCACCTTTCTCGAAACCACTGCATTTACTTTATTCACATTATTTTGTTTTTATAATTCCATTTCTATACAAATCCAACGCACTATTTAATAAGCTTGTAATTTTATCAATAACAATATCTGCGTTAGGATTCACTCTAAAAATTTTCATTCTAGAACGATTTCCTTCTTCTAATTCTGGAGCTTCCAAATATTTTCCTTCTACAAATAAAACATAAGGTTCGTTTGTTTTTTTATCCGTCCATAAATAACAAAATGCCTTATTCTTATAACAGAAACAAGGCATTCCATATTTTTTAGTTTCAGAAATATTATCGTCTTGCTTTAAAATTATATTTTGCAAGGTTAACAAACAACTTCTAAATGGTTCTTGTTTGCTTAAATAATAGTTATCTATTTCCTTCATAAAGTCAAAACTATTCCAGTATTTCTACCCCTTAATATTGGAGGCTTGCACAGTTCCGTATTTATCAATTAAATAAACCAAGGAAGCCATTGTTGCAGCTCCAAGTTCCAACTCTCTTTTATTTACATGCTCAAAAGTATCGTTCTCTGCATGGTGATGATCAAAATAACGCTGAGAATCTGGTCGTAAACCTGCTAAAACCGTACCATTTCCTTTTAACGGACCAACATCTGCCCCACTTCCTCCTTGCTCAAAATAATGAATTAAATAGGGCTTAAAAAGCGACTTCCATGAAGTGATTTGTGCAAAGTTTGCCTCATCACAATCAAATGAAAATCCTCTTGGTGTAAATCCGCCAGCATCACTTTCCAAAGCAAAAACATGATACTCGCCTTTTTCCTTCGCTACTTCTGCATACTTAGTTGCCCCTCGTAATCCATTTTCTTCATTCATAAACAAAACAACACGAATGGTACGCTTTGGCTTATAGCCTGTTTCCTTTAACAACCTTAAAACCTCCATACTTTGTACACATCCTGCGCCATCGTCATGAGAACCATCTCCTAAATCCCAAGAATCTAAATGACCACCAACTGTAATAATTTCATTTGGAAATTCACTTCCTTTTATCTCTCCAATTACATTATAAGATTGTACATCTGGAAAAACTTTACATGTTTGGCGGAAATACAATTTCACGTCCTTATTTAATGCCAATACAGTACTTAACATTTCAGCGCCATTGGTACTAATTGCCGCTGCAGGAATACGCTTTTCCACTGGCAAATCTCCATAACTCATACTCCCAGTATGCGGATAGTTGTCTAAACGTAAATTCATGGAACGAACCATCACTCCTACAGCTCCATATTTTGCAGCTTCTGCAGCACCCGAATAACGTTGATCAACACAACCTCCATAGGCTTCAAATGTCTGAATAAGATCCGCCTGCATCGGTCGGTTAAAGAAAACTATTTTTCCTTTTATTTTTTCTTCCCCTAAAGCTTCTAATTCTTCAATCCCTTTTACCTCAATAACACTCGCTTTGAGTCCGCCACTAGGAGTAGCCACCGACCCTCCAAGCGCACAAATATCTAAATTTGTTGTTTCTCCTGGAGCATTCTCTAAGTAAGAAAATTCCTTTATTCCTCTTGTCCATTTAGGAACCATTACTGGCTGTAACCACACCCTATCCAGCCCCAAAGAATCCAATTCAGCTTTGGTGTAATTAACCGCCTGCTCCGCATTAAACGAACCCGATAAGCGACCTCCAATTTGATTAGAAAGGTAGCTTAGCCAATTATAGCTTTCGCCATTTGTTAGAGAAGTTGTATATATTTCTTTTAATTGCTTTTCGTCTTCAGATTGAGAAATACCTATAAAAGGAAGAAAGAATAGGAGAAATAAAATTTGTCTGTTAATCATTAGTATTATTCTTTGTTTAATTGTTCTTTATACTGATTTAAATGTTCTTTAATTACTGGATTTAATTCTGGGTACTCAACGTCTTTATAATCCTTTAACTCATCATATAAAATATCTGCCACAATAACACGGGCTGCTTTTTTATTATCCGCAGGAATTATAAACCATGGCGCATAAGGAGTAGAAGTAATATTTATTGCCTCTTCATAACAGGCTTGATACTTATCCCACAAAGCACGTTCTTTTAAATCTGCTGGAGAGAATTTCCAATTTTTATCTTCCAAATTCAACCTCCTTAAAAGTCGATTTTTCTGTTCGTCTTTAGACAAATGAAGGAAAAATTTAAAAATTATCGTTCCATTTTCTACCAAATGTTTTTCAAAATTTTTAATCTGCTCAAATCGTCTATGCCAAAAAGCTTCGTTTACATCTTCAACACTTTTTACTTCAGGAAGATTTTCAGCTAAAATATATTCTGGATGCACACGTGTTACCAAAACATTTTCATAGTGAGTACGATTAAAGACACCAAACTTACCTCTTGCTGGCAACGCAATATAATGACGCCATAAAAAATCGTGCTTTTTCTCTAATTCTGTAGGCACTTTAAAGCTATGCACTACTACTCCACGGGAATTGAAGTCTTTAAAAACCTCACGAATTAAACTGTCCTTTCCAGCAGTATCAATTCCTTGTAAACAAATTAACACGCTATATTTACCATGCGCATAAACAACGTCTTGAAACTTCCCTAACTTTTTTCTGATATCTTTTAAATGCTCTTTAAGCTCGTCATCTGTAGCATTGAGATTGCTTAAAGTAGCTATCTCTTTTAATTTCACCGACTTATCAACTCTATAATGCGAAGTTTTTATTGAATCCATATATTTTACAGTATAAATAAAGTAGTAGACCACATCTTAAAATAAGTTTACCACAAAGTTTTTTAAAAGTACAATTTATATTGTAATATTGCTTTGCCCAAATTTAACAAATCTTATTACTCATGAAGAATCTTACACTCGTTGTCTTATTCGTTTTACTTTCTAATTACGGAATTTCTCAATGCACCTCTGCATATTCGCAAGCTAGTTATGCTTTAGCCCACACAAAAAAGTCATTAAGTTCAGATAATTTTGATCATCAAAAATACTATGCTGGTCGTGCTATAGAAGCTTTAGAAAAAGCCAAAACTCTAGTTGAAAGTTGTGGTTGCAATGAAGCCACAAGTTCAATAATAGATGCTTTGGATAATATAACTCAAGCAGAAGACCCTGTAGACTGGGAAGCTGGTCGGTTTTATGCAAAACATGGGTATGAGTACTTACAAACACTTATGAGTAAACTAGACATTTGCACTAGTAGTTCTGCAACAGTAAATTACGAAACTACCAGTACTCCTGCCAGCCCTACAGAAACAACATCTTCTACTACAACCACTCTTACAGCAAACACCTCTAACACAGAGGGAAGCTTGCAGGCGCAACAGCAACAGTTGGAATTAGAGAAACAAAAATTATTGGAGCAGCAACGTCTTTTAGAAGAAAAAATTCAGAAGCAACAACAATTAGCAGAAAAAGCTAGGGTAAACAGACAATTAGAGCTCGAAGAGCAACTAAAATTAAAACATTTAGCAGAGCAATCGCTCTTCAATCTTGAACGTGAATACAAAGAATTAGCACGCACTCTTAACTGCTCAAACGTGGAAGCGTTATTAAAAGGAGGTTATTCTAGAGAAGATGAAGTTTTAAATAACGAGACTTTAGCTCAAACTCGTGCATATTACTTAAAGCTTACCACAGAGACACAACAAAAAATAGTAGATGCTTTAAGCGCTTGTTCAACAAAATAATTACACCCTCGGTTAAGTCATTAGTTTTTAGCAATTAATCTTTACTATACAGAAAATTAACATTAATTAAATGTAAAAACTCCATAAAGGAATGCTTTTTGATATTCATTTTTAAATCATTAATCCCATTAAAATGAAAAACAAATTACTTTTTACATTCTTAATTTTAGCTATTTTTAGTGCTAACTCTCAAATTGAACGAACAAATGAAAAAGCATTTATCCCAAAAGGTAAGTGGATGACTAGCGGGACTATTTCAGTCAATTTTTTTGATAATAAAACCACGGATATTAATAATGATGAAGAGGCAAATGGAGAGTCAGATTATATCAATTTTAATTTCACACCGAAAGTAGGTTATTCTATTGCTGAAAATTGGGTAGCTGGTATTGGTTTAGGTTATACATATTCGAGAAACAAGGGTAAATCTTTTGAGAAAGATAGTTTAACTAGCCACTATCAATATACAACTAATGGCTATTCCATAAATCCTTTTGTAAGAAGATATGTTTCTACAGGTAAAAATCTGCTTTTCTTTTTTCAAGGCGAGACGAAATATCAATACTCTAAATCTAAAGATATAAATAACTACCCAAGTGAGAATAACGATTACCATACGTCCGCTAATCTATTTTTTATAGGAATAAGGCCAGGACTAAACTTTTTCCTGAATAATCATTGGGCTCTAGAAACAACTATTGGAAGAGCAGGTTATGAATACACAAAATCATCATCAGACAGTTCCAACATACATGACCAACAATCTAATAATTTCTTTATTGACTTAGATTTAAGTGATGTGTATTTCGGTATCTCATATTTCTTCTAAATAGAAATTATAGATAGAATATTAAAGGTAATGGAACTGTACAAAATCAACTATCTTCCTTACCTTTATTATATTAAAATTAAAGAACAATGAAAACACTTACTGAAGAACAAATAAAAGAACGTTTAGAAAAATTAGAATATTGGGATTTAGAAGAAGGGTTTTTAGTAACCTCCTTAGATTTTAAGGATTTTGCTGATGCCTTTGCCATGATGACGCGCATTGCTTTTGAAGCCGAAGCGCTACAACACCATCCAGAATGGAGCAATGTTTATAACAACCTTACCATTAGGTTAAACACACATGATGCTGACGGTATAACAGAAAAAGATTTTAAATTAGCTACAAGAATTGAAGAAATAATTAAAGGATAAAATTAATCCCTCAGGCAAGCCCTTAAGGTGATTAAGCAAAATAACTTTAAATTATCTCAATACAGAAACCCTTCGCTATACGTTAGCATAGAATGAAATTCCCATCTCACTTTTGTTTCCTAAATAAGAAACATTTATCTTTATCAAAAGATCTAAATGAACGAATATAAATTTCGAGTTATGTTTTTAGATGATGCCAAGGAATTTCTCGACTCAATCGACGAAAAGAGTCGCGAGAAAATCATTTACAATATCTGGAAAGCACAAAGTAAGAATAACAAAGAATTATTTAAAAAATTACAAGATGAAATTTGGGAATTTAGGACAAAATACAACAAAACTCACTACCGATTTCTTGCTTTTTGGGACAAAAAAAATAAACATGACACAATTGTTATTTCAACACACGGAATAATAAAAAAAACTAATAAAACTCCAATAAAAGAAATTGATAAGGCAGAAAGACTAAGGCAGCAATATTTCAACAATAAAACAAAGGATAATGAAAACATATAGCTTAGAAGAACTTACCGATAATTACATTGGAAAAAAGGGAACTAAAAAAAGAGATGAATTTGACAATGAACTACGACTTGACTTACTAGGTTACGAAATTAAAAAGGCAAGAAAAGCAAGAAAGCTAACACAAGAGCAACTCGGAGAACTTGTCGGGGTTAAAAAAGCACAGATTTCTAAAATTGAAAACAGCACAACGGACGCAAGGTTTTCAACAATTTTAAAAGTATTCAAGGTTTTAGGAGCAAAAGTAAAATTTGATGTAGAACTGAATGACCATAAATTAGCATACTAATTGGCAGGAATACAAACACAAAAAATCATATATAATTAATCAGAGCTTAAATTCTTCATTTAAAGAAAATAACAAAAAAGGTATTATACACGGGGTAAAAAGACAAACAATGGATAAACCTTAAAGAATTAAGCTCTTTATATAGGATTAAGTCAACAACATCTATGTAATTTTCTTTTTTTATTTATTTTTGCTATCAAATTATAATAATAAAATTTTATGGGAAGAGCTTTCGAATTTAGAAAAGCAAGAAAGATGAAACGCTGGTCGGCTATGTCTAAAGCCTTCACTCGCATTGGAAAGGACATTGTTATGGCAGTAAAAGAGGGTGGTCCAGACCCAGATAGTAATGCTCGTTTGCGTGCTGTTATCCAAAACGCCAAGGCTATTAACATGCCTAAAGACAATGTGGAAAGAGCAATAAAGCGTGCTTCTGATAAAAATACAGAAGATTATAAAGAAGTTTTATTTGAAGGATATGCCCCACATGGAATTGCTATTTTAGTAGAAACTGCTACTGATAATAATAACCGTACCGTTGCAAACATCCGTAGTTATTTTAATAAATGTAATGGAAGTTTAGGAACTAGTGGCTCGGTAGAATTTATGTTTGACCATACCTGTAATTTTAGAATTCCTGCTGAAGGTATTGATCCCGAGGAACTTGAATTAGAAATGATAGATTTTGGAGCTGAAGAAGTGTTTGCCGATGAAGATGGAATCCTTATTTATGCCCCTTTTGAAAGTTTTGGAGCCATTCAAAAAGAATTGGAAAGTAGAAACATTGAAATTTTATCATCTGGATTTGAAAGAATTCCACAAGTAACAAAGAAACTTTCTGGAGATGATGTTGCCGATGTAGAAAAGCTACTAGAAAAAATTGAAGAAGATGATGATGTACAAAACGTATATCACACCATGGAAGAATCTGAAGATTAATCTTCTTTTTTATAAGAATACGCAGGGATTTTCCCTACAACACCCGAAAAATAATTTTGCATAAAATCGAAATCAGTTTTTATGCTTTCTGAAGGATAAAAAGGAGGTTCCACACGAACCTCTTTCTTTTTATAATCAAATGCTACCATTACAATTGGAACCTTTGCTCCTTTTGCTATATGATAGAATCCTGTTTTCCATGTAGCAACCTTTTTTCTTGTTCCTTCTGGAGCAATTGCCAGCCTAAACTCTTTTCTTTCTTCAAATAAAGATATTATAGCATCTACAGTATTGCTATTTTTAGAACGATCTATAGGTGCGCCTCCACTCCATTTAAAATACCAGCCTAGTGGAGAGTCAAATAATTCTTTTTTTGCCACATAATTCATAGGAGTTTTAACCATACTTCTCACCAACACCCCTAAATAAAAATCGTGCCAGCTGGTGTGCGGCACGACTATTATGATGTATTTTTTTAAGGAAGGAAAATCTCCTTTAAGCTTCCAACCTAATACTTTATTAAAAATCCACTTAGAGAGTTTTACCATTACATTTTCTCGTATAGGCTTCTAAGTTTCTCTGGAGTAATTGTATCCTTCCAGTTCTTCCCACAGGCATTTTCCCACAAAGGCTCCATCCCCATAGACACATTAATCATAGTATCAAATTCTTCATCTGTAAGATTTGCACAAAGTCCAGTTGGCAATTCAATTCCAAATCTTGCTTTCATCTTTTTGAACATTGCAACTCCTTCAGGATAAAACTCTTCTAAATGATCAAAAACAATGCAATTACCAATTCCGTGTCTTGTTCCTAAAAGATAAGAAAGTCCGTAACTCATTGCATGCGCAACACCTACTTGAGAATACGCTATACTCATTCCTCCATGCCAGGAAGCCATCATTAATTTGTCTTGAGATTCTTCTTCAGAAAGATTCCCATCATAAAAAACCTCATGACATAATTCCTCTGCTTTCTCCCCGTAACTTTGACTAAATGCATTTAAATAAGTTCCGTTTAAAGACTCCACACAATGAATATAACAGTCCATTCCTGTATAAAACCATTGATCTTTTGGAACTCCATTTGTAAGCTCTGGATCTAACAGTACTTGATCAAAAGGAGTAAAATCTGAATTTATTCCTAGTTTTTTATCTGGCCCAGTTAATACCGTTGTTCTGGATACTTCGGCCCCTGTTCCACTAATAGTTGGAATTCCAACATGATACAAGGCTTCATTTTTTACCAAATCCCAACCTTGATAATCTTCTGTTTTCCCTGTGCTGGTTAACATAATAGCTACCGCTTTTGCCAAATCCATTACAGTTCCTCCTCCTATCCCAATTATTCCAGATGGGATTTCGTTAGATTCGTTTCGAATTTTCTCTACCAAAACATCCACCTGGTCTGTCTTTGGTTCTTCTTCTGTTGGAATAAAAATTATCTGATCGTTAAACAATGTAGGTATCTGAGAGGTGATTTTCTTATTGTTCTCAAAAACATCATCAACTAAAAAAATAAAAGGTGCCTCAGAGTTTTTACGCTTAGGCATTAATATATCGTTTAGCTGACTAAAGCTTCCTCGCCCAAAAACCACTCTGGGAACCATTGGAAAATTTTTGTACTTCATGTATGCTTTTTGAATTATATCCGTTGTTCTAGTTCTAATCTCTTATTTATCTTAAACCCACTATGGAGTTTTTATTAATTGTAATATCTCTTTTATAGTTGCTACCGTTTTATAGGATCCATTTGCATCTTCCTCTTTCACCATTTCATGCGCCCATGTGGTATGAAAAGGAATGTGGATTGCCAGAGCTCCTATATTAATTAACGGCAATACATCCGATTTTAAAGAATTTCCTATCATTAAAAAATTCTTCACATCTATTTCTAAATGATCTAATAGATTTTTATAATTTTCATCTTTTTTATCACTTAAAACTTCAATATGATGAAAATATTTTGAAAGTCCCGATTTCTCTAACTTTCTTTCTTGATCTAATAAATCTCCTTTTGTTAATAAAATAAGTCTATAATTATCAACTAAAGATTTTAAAACCTCCTCAACACCATCTATAACTTCTACTGGTTTTAAGACCATCTCTTTACCTAGATTCAAAATTTTGGAAATGGTTGCATTGTCAATCTTACCATTTGACAAATCTATTGCACTTTCTACCATAGAAAGTACAAATCCTTTGACTCCATAACCATATATTTCAAGATTCTTCATCTCCATCTTGAAAAGTTCTTGATCTATTTTATTTTCTGTTTCGTATGCTGAAAGAAGTTTTGCAAACTCATGCTCCACCTCTCTAAAGTACGTTTCGTTTACCCAAAGAGTATCATCAGCATCAAAACCTATAACTTTTATGTTACTATAGTTTACTTCCATACTTTCTTTGCACGTTCCAAATCTTCAGGAGTATCAATTTCAATTCCTTCAGAATCTGTTTCTACCATTTTAATTTTCTTGCCATATTCTAAATAACGAATCGCTTCAATTTTTTCGGTAGCCTCTAAAGAAAGCATCGGTAATTTTTGAAAATCAACAATAGCCTGCTTTCTAAAAGCATATACACCTTTGTGTTTAAAATAACTTACGTTTATAGATTTATCTCTTGGATATGGAATTGGAGAACGCGAAAAATAAAGTGCAAAATCTCTGCTATCGGTAATTACTTTTACCGTATTTGGATTATTTATCTCGTCCCAATCTGTAATTTTTGTCATCAAAGAAGCCAAATCAATCTCTTTATCTTTATCTCCTTTAAAAACTTCTATTACCCTTTCCAAGCTTTCTTTATCTGTAAAAGGCTCATCTCCTTGTACATTTACAACAATATCTACATCCATTTGCTCAACAGCTTCCGCAATACGATCACTTCCACAGTCATGCTCTTTCTTACTCATAATAGCCTTACCGCCATTATCTTCAATTTCTTTGTAAATAATTTCACTATCGGTAACTACAAAAACATCGTCAAAAAGACCTGTCTTTACAGCGGCCTTGTAGGTACGAAGAATTACGGTCTCCCCCCCGAGGTCTTGCATTAATTTTCCTGGAAAACGAGATGCGGCATATCTGGCCGGTATCATTGAAATAATCTTCATAAGTTCTTAAACCTTTCTGAATAAACAAAAATAAGAGATAAAATTGAGAATTTAGTTGCTACGCACCCTCAGTTTTTTATAAAACCAATATATTAATAATAACATTATGATTACTAATACAATAGCCAATATGGGGATAAATATAGAAATTATTGCTAACATAAACGAACCTCCTGTTTCTACCGTTGAGACAATTGGATTACCCAATCCAGCCGTTGTAGCCGAAGACGTTAATCTCGTTCCTGCGCTTGCACTTTTAAACAAAGTAGCCGTTCCTCCGCCAGCTATAATTGCCATAGACCAAGTTACAATTGGAGACAAATCTGCTACTGTAGACACCATCACGGCAGTTCCAGCAATAGCTGCCAGCGGCACTGCTATTGTATCTAATAAATTATCTATAAATGGAATGTAATATGCAAAAACTTCTAATAACATTGCAACTCCAAGCGTTATCAATGCAGCTATTGAGCCTATCCACTCCCAATTATCGGCTAAATTTATCACATTAAAATGTGCGGATAGACTTAAAACAAATAACGGAAGGAAAACTCTAAATCCAGCAGAAGCAGCCAAACCTATTCCTAAAAAGATACTTATTATTGTTTCTGATGTCATTATTTATATTTTTCTTAAAAATAAGAATTTCAATCGAATAAATAGATTCTATATTTATTACCATTAATGTCCGATTAAAAATACAAGACCGCTTCGCTGTAAGAAAAAAGAACAAAGACTAAATCTTAACTATTATAAAATGAGTAGTTTAAAGAAGTTACATTGTTAAAATTTTCTTTTTCATTCATTTTTATTAAT
>Ga0114902_1000343_pt1 | contig 27693 bp, 30 predicted proteins | sample MalvireepMed_s12_FD_87291 | JGI IMG/M metagenome (GOLD analysis project Ga0114902, IMG submission 87291) | Marine viral communities from the Global Malaspina Expedition - Malaspina viral metaG DeepMed_s12 | ecosystem: Environmental > Aquatic > Marine > Oceanic | place: Mediterranean Sea... | reverse complement strand
ATCCAAGCATACAGGGAAAAAAATTGATTTAAATGTTAATTTTAAAATAATTAAAAAGACTAATTATAATTAAAGGAGAAAAAAATGGCATTTCAAGATAACAGTGGGGACATCATTTTAGATGTTGTTTTAACCGATGAAGGGAGAAAATTACTAGCAGCCGGAGATGGCACATTTAATGTTAAGTATTTTGCTTTAGGCGATGATGAGATAAATTACACACTTTTTGATTCAACAAAAAATACCGCTCAACAAGATTTAACAATTCTTCAAACTCCCGTTTTAGAAGCATTTACCAATAATACTGCTTCAATGAAAACAAAATTATTTACTCTTAGCAGCACCAACGCTAATTCGGTCTTGTATTTACCGGTGTTAAAATTAAATACTGTCGCCAGTCAGCAAGTTAACTATTATGGCAGCCTTACCAATACGTTTGTTGTCACAGCGGACCATAATACTTTTTACAACACCACAACTAGTAATGGTGGGGTTGCAAAAGATAGCGATGGAACGAAAACAGGTATTATGGATGGGTCTGGACAAGATACCAATAATCCTGCTTACATAAGAATTGATGGCGGATTTGATACCACAAATACAGCCGAGGTTGATAGTAGTATCGTGGAGAACAGCTTTATCTTTCAAATGGACGATAGATTATTGAGATTAAGAGATATTGCAGGGGCTGCAACGGGCACTGGAGGCGCGGTTGACGACGACAATATCAAAATGTATGTGGCAGATGTTGCTACTCCGCTTGTTATAAATCAAAATGTTTACATAGACGAGAATGATACAGCATCGCCTATTTCTGGTCTTTTAAATACTCTGGTTTTCTTTAAACTAAGAGCAAACCCACAACTAGGTCAAAGTGATTATCTGTTTGATAAACTTGGAAGCACTGACACCACCAACTTCACTTATCGCGACGGCGGAGCAGCAGCAACGGTTAAATACATTGATACTCTTGTGAGAGTCACGGGTGTCCTCTATGGTTACACTCTCGAAATTCCGATAAGAATTGTAAAACTATAATATTAAAAATAAGGAAAAATTATGTCATCATTTAAAGAAATATCAGCAATCGATGCGGTAACAACAAGAACACTGTTGCATGAAGCCATTCCTATCACGGGTTCTATTATCAGTGGGTCATATGTATCGGATTTTGAACCAGAGAATGTTAAGGATTTCTCTCATGGCATGTTCCAGTCCACTTATGATTATCCTTATCTGTCTTCAAGTTCAAATCATATTTTTGATATCACGGTAGGATACGCTAGTGATTCGATTCTATCTCAATCAACAAACACTCAAGGCCAAAAGAAAATGAATATCTACAATCAAATGGCCCAAATGCTAGTTGGATATGATGCCACCAATGCTATTCAAAACTTCGATGAAGACGGAGATTTAACTGGCGGAAATAAGATGAAAGAAGTATTTTTTCTGAATTTCTCTCGACTTCTTGTCAAAGATGAGATTAAAAAAGGAAGTTTCCAACTTGACTTGGGCGTTGCTAGTAACTATAAAAACCCGATGAGAGAAAGGATTACAATTACCGATATCGATGCTGCTACGAATTACAAAATCAATTCACCAACCGGTGAATACGGAATTTTGATCGCTTCTTCTTCGGCCACTAATTCTCCAAGTTTTCCTATGCTGCAAAATGATACTGGCTCTCTTGCCGATGGTCAGAAAGTTGGTTTGATTTTTTATCAGGCAGGTATCGCGGTTATTACGGGATCTGTCTTTTTGGCCGCTAGTGGAAGTGAGTCTGGTGTTACTTCGGAAGAAGGTCAAGGAAATAGCAGCGGCATTGCTGCAGTTCCAGCTTCTGCTTCTATTATTGTCAGGGGGGTTCCTTCCGCGAGTACTCAGGACACTCTGACTCTGATTCTTATGGATGGTATTGGGAATGCCATCACTGGTACAATTAATGGTTCTGCCATTGGGTCTGCGACAGTCATTGGACATGCGTCATCGCCTTCTGTTGCAGGGAGTGAGGCTGTCCTGGGGCAACGGATCAATACATGGCTTGATACAAACATCGCCGCCGGTAACATTGATCTTTTGGTGATGGGTGACGATGCAGTTCAGGTTTTAGTTCAAGGAACCCCGGGTGGATCTGGGAACACGACAATTGGAGGCACGGCTGTTGACGCCGGCTGCATTGCCGTCAACCGAAGTGCCCAAGCGGCGATTACAGATGCCTCAGCTTCCGCGACTTCTGCCACGGATGTTAAGCATGCTGCCCTTGTAGATTTACTCGACAATGCCGATGGCACTTCTGCTTACAAGACTTTTATGGGCGGAAGAAATACAGGAACGAAGGGCGGCTTTTTGATGCCACGTACAACTTCCAATACTTTTTCAGACGGCACCACAGTTGCGTCCAGTACTACGTGGGATGATATTATAGCGACGTCAAACAAAAAAGGTAACGGCGGTGGTGACTGCGACATGATGTTGCAACGAGACACCAAAAAACACCACGCAGATAACTATATAACAAATTTCAGCGCAATGCTTTCTGGATCTGCCATTTCTGCATCCGCAGATGCTATTCGAAATAGAATTTACAATGTGCAATTTAATAACACAATTGAATTGAATTCAAAGATTTATTTCTGCCGAGTGCCCCATAATCAGTTTAACTTCTCTAGTAACCCAACATATGTAAATGGATCAGAAATTAGAGTCAAAGGAAGCAATACTTCTACTCCGCCTGTGACTTATATAACAACGATAGGGCTGTACAATGACAAGAAACAATTGGTAGCGGTTGGAAAATTATCAGAGCCAATTAGAAAAGACCCTAACATCGAGTTAACGTTTAGAGCTAGATTAGATTACTAATGTACAAATTTGAATTATCAGATGAAGAAATATTTACAAATAGAATAAAGACATATCCTGAGTTTAATTTATTTATCTATCAGGCAAATCTTTATGTAAATAACTCATCTAATTTTACTGGCACTGGTGGGCTTCAAGTTTACGAAATAAACAACAATAGAGCCGGAACAGACAAAGTATATCCATTTGTAGAAGCAAGTTCTATGAAACAAGACTTTCGTTCTAATGTTCCAAGTCCAATGATTAAACTGTTTACAGAAAACTATGGATATATCGGGCCAAACCATTTTATTTCTAAAAGAGAATTTGGAGTGTATCCTTTTGAAGGAAATATAACCTCTTCCTATCCGGATCAAGTTCCGGTTACAAGAAGGTTAACATCAGCTATCAGTAGTTTTGAAGCGACTTATTTTGATTTATCAAGCGGATCGATCGGCACAGCATCAATATCTTATCCTTTTCAATATTTTAATAATGACGGATCCGGCCAGTCTCGCAATGTAAATGTAACTGCCTCGGCATTACAAAATTCTGCTAAAAAGTATATGATTAACTCCCGACATTTTGAATTGAGTGCTTCTTTTCGAAATATGCTAACAAGCAGCGTTAATTTTGTTTTCATTCCTAAAATGTATTATGGATCAACAATTAAAAGAGGATCGGTGAGTTTAGATTTTTATTTGACCGGATCCAAAATGGCTTCTTGTGCAGACGAAAGAGAGAACGGAGAGTTAATAACAACTTATGGAGTTCGATCCGGTTCTGTTGTTGGAATAGTTCTTTATGATGAAGGGGTGATAATGTTGACGGCCTCTTATATGTTGGAGACAGTGACAACTTCTTCTATTGAATATGTCCCTTCGACAGCTACCTCGGCCTCTTGGCTGTACTACGGAACGACACTTAATGACGGCACAGGCTCTACAACCAGCGAACTCGCAGCATTACAAAATGCCAGCTATGGTTTAAATTTTAAAGGCGTCAACTATGTTAACACAATGACGATTTTGGCCAAGGCTCCAAAAGGTGAATTAAATTATTCTAACAATCCAACATTTAAAGATAAAAACAATACGGTAGCCCCCCACTTGACAGGAAGCAGCAAATTGTATGTTGAAGACACGTCAAAAATTAAAAATATTGTCACTGCTTCACACACCTCGGCATCATTTGAAAAAGTTACATATTTGTCAAGAATCAAACTTTATGATAAAAATCATAATTTAGTCGCTGTTGCTTCATTGGCCAAACCAGTGAAAAAAACGGAAGACAGGGAATATCTTTTTAAATTAAAACTTGACATCTGACTTGTAACATGTTATAATATTAATATGATACTCGGAATAGATGTTAGCACATCCAAGATTGGATACTGTGTTGTTGATGATCAACAAAATTTAAAGGAAGTTAATTTTCTTAAATTTAAAGACGGAACTCTTGAAGAAAGAGCAATGAAGTTTTTTAATGGAGAATTGAAGAGACTTAATTATGCCTATAATATAACTCACATACGCATAGAAGAACCTTTCACGATGTTCTCCGGAGGCAAGACAACCGCAGGCACCATGAGCAAATTGCAACGCTTTAACGGGATGATTTCGGTCCTCTGTTACGTGATGTTTGGGATGCTACCAACTCTTGTTCAGTCAAGATCCGCCAGATCAAAGTGTGGAATCAAAATCAAAAGAGGCGAGAACACAAAGAAAAAGATTATCGAATGGGTTGAAAAGAAATATCCAAAAGACTTCACAGTCGTACTTACTCGACACGGAAACCCAAAACCCGGCACAGATGACATGGCAGACTCTGTGGTTGTAGCTTTATCTCACTTTTAGTTCCCAAGGGACTATTTAAAGAGTCCAAGAGGGAAATAAGATGGAGATAACCAACAAGCAACTACAGCATATAATCAAAGAAGAAATAGAAGGTTTGTTATTTGAACAAAAAAACTTTGATGGGAGGACTGGTTTTCCGCTAACTCAGAATGGAGCCGAGATGATCCAGAAGAATCCTAATAGAGAAATTTATAAAAAATATAAAAAAGCGATTGATAGTATAGCAGATGGCTCTGTTTCTCCAGATAAGATCGAAAGAATAAGGCAGGCGGTTAGGCAAAAAGAAGGTGTAAAAATTGATTCACCAGCAGCCCCAGCAGATGAGCCTAAGAAAGTCGATGTGGACGATGATCTTTATAGACAAAGAGATGATCTGAGAGCAGATCCAGAACCATCTCCAGAAACAGAATCAGTATCAAAAAAAATAAAATCTGTGATATCGACGTTAATGTCCTTACTCCCACAGCTATCTCCAGAATTAGAACCAAAAGTTGAGCCAAACATTGCAAAGTTTATAGAGTATTTAACTAAGGTTGCAATGTTGGCCGATCAAAAGAAATAATTTGACAAACCACTCTTAACGCGTTATACTATATTATCATGAACATAGGAGGACATATGAACATGTTAACCGTATTAATACCCGGTGGTTTCAAGCCACCCCACGTAGGGCACTACAAATTCTTCAAGTACTATCTTGATAATCCAAAGGTTTCAGAATTAAGAATTTTTTGTGGAGACAGAGGAAGAAAAACAGGAGACGATTACGAAGTCTCTCTAGAGCAAGCAGAAGCCGTTTTAGACGCTTATGGTATCCTCAAGCACCCAAAGGTCATCTATCAACGAGCGATGTCTAGAAACGGCGCTGATGGCTCTTACACGAACCCTTTTGCTGATGTGTATGATTGGGTTGATGAAAATCATTCAAAAACAGATCAAGACATTTGTCTAGGTGTTTCTTCAAAAGACAGGGGCTATCAAGTAGGATTTCTTGGATATTTTAAATCCTTTGCTCCAAACATAGTAGAAATGGAACACGCGTATGAACAAGAAGAATTTGTTGACGCGACAGAGTTTCGAGAAGCCCTTGCTCAAGACAAGTCAATTAAAAAGTTTATCCCAGATCACGTTTCAGAAGAACAAATAAGGAAAATCTTCACTAATTAGTAGGGCGAGGGTTTGCTGTGAATTTAACAGAAGCAAAATTGAAAGTATTAATATTAGAAGTTTGGAGAGGAATGACCATTACACTTCCTTTACCACAAGGACCAGTTGTCTTACCAATTCTGAAAGGGTTTTCAGAAAGAAAACATCAAAAGAATCATCCGTTATGGCATCAGGTTGAACTTATGAGCCATGACAAACAAAGAAGGATGGAAATTTCAGTTGATCTTAAAACTGGAGGAATAGATATACACATTTTTGTAAGAAACCCAGACAATAAGATTTTTACATTTGTTGCAACAAGCATTATTGCGCCTGGGAGTTCCGAGGAGGATATCTTCGAAGGTTATGCCGAAATGTTTGAAGAACTTAAGAACGAAAAACCTTGGTGGATGTAAAATAAATACTTGACAAATCCTCTCAACATGTTATATTATAATTGAGAGGACAACATGAATGATAAACGAAAGATAATAACCGATATTCTCGGCTCATATCGTCGTTCAAGCGATGAGCACTTATATTCGTGCCCGTATTGCAAACATCACAAAAAGAAGATGTCGGTCAACTTTTCGATCAACTCTTTCAAATGTTGGGTGTGTGATGCACGAGGTAAGAACATTTACCGACTTGTTCGCAAGTTTGGAAATTATCAGCAGAGACAAAAGTATCTTGAATTACAAGGTTGTTTGGATCTCTCAGAGTTCGAAGATATCTTTAAAGAAATAAACGATGTTGAGATAAAACAAAAGATAGCTTTACCCGTAGAATTTATTTCTCTTTGCAATAAGAGATTGCCTTTGCGATCTCAATTAGCGTTGGATTATCTGAGAAAAAGAAGAATAGGTAAATCTGAAATTTTAAAATGGAAAATAGGATATTGTAAGGAAGGCCGCTATGCAGGAAGAATCATCATCCCTTCTATTGACAACGATGGAGATTGTAATTATTTTATTGCTCGTTCATATGTGGGGCATGGTCGTAGGTATCTTAACCCACCCTGTGGCAGAGACATTATTTTTAATGAATTGATGATCGATTGGGATGAACCAGTGGTTATTGTTGAGGGTGTCTTTGACGCCATTGTTATTGGCGATAATGCCATTCCTATTCTTGGCTCAACGCTTCGTGAAGATTCTCTCTTGTTTCAAGCATTGGCAGTTCATGACACACCGGTGTATGTCGCTCTAGATTCCGATGCTGAAAAGAAAGCTCAATGGATTATTAGATCGATGATGAAGTATGATCTAGAAGTTAAAAAAATAAATCTAGAACACTATGAAGATATTGGATCAATGTCGAAAGAAGTATTTTTAGAAAAATTAAGCATGGCCGAGGAGGTAAATAGCGATATGTATTTTCTCGAGAAACAATTAAGAAGCATTTAGGGGTCGTGGCGGAATTGGTAGACGCATCGGACTTAAAATCCGTAGCTCGATCGGGTGTGAGGGTTCGAGTCCCTCCGACCCTATTTCGAAGAAAAAATGGAAACATTAAGCTTTATACTTGACAACTCACACAACATGGGTTATATTATAATAAAGAAGTAAGCACGGAGGACACATGACTACTTTTGCACACATTTCAGACACACACATTCGTAACGTGAAATACCACGACGAATACAAGAAAGTTTTTAAAGATATTTATGAGAGTCTTGAAAATGACAAGCCAGATTACATTATTCATACCGGAGATATAGCACATACAAAGACGCAACTCTCACCAGAGTATTTTGAGCTGTGCGCAGACTTTCTCAAAAATCTTGCGGACATTGCTCCAACTTATATTATCCTAGGGAACCATGACGGTAATCTCAAAAACGAAAACCGTCAAGATGCCATCACGCCTATTATAGAAGCGTTACAACATCCCAACCTACATCTTTTAAAAGACTCTGGAGAAACCCAGTTGACAGATGCGATCTGCCTGAATGTCCTCTCGGTGTTTGATCGAGACAACTGGGTTTCTCCCTCTGATCAATCCATGGTAAACATTGCGCTTTACCATGGTGCGATTATGGGTTGTGAAGTAAATGAAGAATGGAATTTAGAAAACGGAGAAGATGATGTTAATATTTTTCGCGACTTTGATTTTGCGATGTTGGGAGATATTCATAAAACACAAAAGTTAGATTCAGAAGGCCGAGTCTGGTATGCTGGTTCGACTGTGCAGCAAAATTTTGGAGAGTCTCTTAAAAAAGGATATTTGATATGGGATATTCGAGACAAAGATACTTTTTCTGTTGATAAAAGATTGTTTATATCTCCTCGACCATTTTATACTATTGAGATTAATCGAGATGGCACCTTACCAAAAGTTAATGTACCAAAGAATTCTCGACTCCGTTTGGTGTCAAATTATAACTTACCCTTAGTGAAATTACGAAGAGCATGCGATTATGCCAATGCTAAATGGAATCCTTATTCGATTAACTTTGTTAATCGCGCAGGCTATTCTGAAACCGCTTCTGTACATAACGACGGTAAGACAATTAACATGCGAGATCAAAATACTCAAGAAAAATATATTAAGGCATTTCTTTCTGATAAAGAAATTACTGACGATGTTTTAGAAAGAGTATTGGAGCTTAACCGCGAGTACTCTAAACAAATAAAGAATTCTGATGATATTTCTAGAAATATTGTATGGAAACTTCGCAAAATGAAATGGAACAATCTATTTAACTATGGCGAAAATAATGAAATCGATTTCGATAAGTTAAATGGTCTTGTCGGCATCTTTGGCAAAAATTATTCAGGCAAGTCTAGCATCATTGATGCTGCTCTTTTCGGCCTATTCAATACTACGTCAAAAGGAGAGAGAAAGAATGTCCATATCGTCAATCAAAATTGCGAAAAAGCTAAGTGTCAACTCGAGATCGGAGTCGGTGATGATACCTATAAGATCACGAGAAATCTCGAAACGTATCAGAAAAAACTAAAAGGCAAAGAAACGAAAGAAGTAAAGACAGAGCTGGACTTTACCAAATATGCACTGGGTGTTCATGCCGAGAGCAAAAATGGAACAACTCGTAACGAAACTGATGAAATTATTCGTAGAACATTTGGGAACTATAACGATTTTATGATCACATCAATGGCTTCCCAAATGGATGCATTTGGTTTTATCAACGAAGGCTCAACAAAAAGAAAAGAAATTCTTGCAAAATTTCTTGATCTTAAAATGTTCGAGGAAAAACACAAGTTGGCCAAAAAAGATTCCGTCGAGAAGAGAGGTGTTATTAAGCACCTTAATACTATCGATTGGCGCAAAAAACTTAAATGGAATCAAGAAGCTCTTTCTGAAATTTTTGAAGATATTGCAAATCAAACTGATTTATGCGAAAAACACTCCAATAGAATTCAGATTCTCCTAGGAGAACAAAAGATAATAGAAGATCAAATTTCAGCAGTTGGAACAGGGTCGATTAACATTAAGGCTCTTAAGAAAGCTCTATCTAATAAGCAAAAACAGATCTCTAAGGCCTTGCAAGTGATTGAGAAGGGTCTTGATAGACTAACTGCACAAGAAGGCCTACAACAGCAGTTACGAGCCTCTATTGATGACTTTGATTTGGCCTCGAGAGAAGAACAAACAGAATATTATTCGATGCTTGAAAAGGATCATAGCCTCGTTGAAAGGCATTTGCGAGCCGCCATCATGAAGATGTCTAATTATCAAGACAAAATTGATCTTCTTCATGATCATAAATATGATCCTAACTGTGAATATTGTTGTGATAATCAATTTGTAAAGGAAGCAGAAGAGGCCAAGACGTTGATCAAAGATGTACTAGTTTCTATTGTTACCTTCGAAGAAGATGTGGTCGTGCTCAGAGAGAAAAAAGCAGCGGTTGATATTGAGGCTGTTCTAGAAGAGATTAGAGAACATAAAGAAAATTTAACAAAGGTAAAAACAAATGATGCGAAAATACAACGTATTAAAGCAGAAATTTCAGCAAGTAAGAGTAAAAAGGCTCTAACGAAAAAAGAGGTCGAGGAAATCAATGCAAAGATTGTTCACTATTATGAAAATCAAGAAGCATATGATAATCTGGAATCTTTGCAAAGAGACTTCAAAGCAATAAAAATAACAGTTTCTAATAAACAAATTGATTTGGAAAATTGTAATAAGAAAGTAATGAAACTCATGTCTGAAGAAGGCTCTACTCGTCGTTTGATCGAAGAAGCCCGAGAACATATCAAACAAATTGATGATGCTGAAAAGGAATTTATTGCTTATGATTTATATATCCAAGCAATGCATGCAAATGGCGTCTCTTATCAAGTAATCAAATCGATGTTGCCAATTATCAACAAAGAAATTTCATCTGTTCTCAACACAATTGTAGACTTTGAAGTCTTCTTTGATAATGTTGATAATAAATTGGAAATTTATATTAAGCATCCCAAATATGACCCGCGACCATTATCTATGGGCTCTGGGGCAGAAAAGACGATTGCATCAATGGTCATTCGTCTTGCATTAATTTCAATCACTAATTTACCAAAATCGGAACTATTTATACTTGACGAACCAGCAACAGCTTTGGATGAAGAGCATATGGAAGGGTTTATACGGCTTCTTCAAATGATCAAAGGCCAATTCAAAACGGTTCTATTAATTTCCCATCTTGAATCTCTCAAAGACATTGTCGACAAAACAATTGACATTCGAAAAGTAGATGGCTATGCAAAGGTAAAAATCTAATGAATAAAGAAGAACTTAAAGAACAATTGTATCTCAAGAATAAAGACAAGGGTCTGCTCGATTCCCTACAAGAAAAAGTTGTAAGCCGAAAGTTGCTTGTATTCCTCACAGCAACTGCTCTTATGATTTGGGCTGGATTAGATCCTGATATTTGGGGGATGATTTCTGTATGCTACATCGGCGGTCAATCTGCTATTGATTTCGCAAAGTCGTGGAAACACGGAGGATAATAAAATGAAAATCTCTAAACAACAATTAAAACAAATTATTAAAGAAGAACTTGAAAACGTTCTCCGCAAAGAAGAATATGTCGAAGAACCCTATGCCGAGGAAGTCCTCGGTACTCGCTCACAGATGACTGACTTGGGAAACCAACTCCACTTTGAACTTCAACCATTGGATTTCAAGAATACTAGAGAAGAATTGATTACCCTCATAGGTGAACTAGGGATAGACCTGGGTGGAGTATCACCAGAGAATGCTATTGACTGGGCGCTGGAGCAGCAAGTTGTGAGTGTAATACCTGGACAATGAAACTCGCGTGGGAAAAGATAAAATTATGGTGCTTCCATCACTGGCGGATGCTAGTAGTGGCGGCACTTTTTATTATTTCCTACGCATTCAGCCGAGGCAAAGTGAGGGCTTACAAGACCCAACTAACAATGGCACGAGATCTTTACAAAAGAGAAATTGAAGCGATTGAAACAGCATCCAAAAATAAAGGTGAACTTCAAGCAACAGCCAGCTTGAAATACAAACGTGCTTTGGCCATCGCCAAAAAAACGGCTAATGAATCAAACAATCACGCCGAACTTTTAAAAGCAGAACGCGTACGTCTGTTAGTTGAGACCAACAAAGACGATCCCGACAAGATTGACCGCATCCTTGCCGAGGAGTTTGGCATCTTAATAATGACCCCGGAGGACAAGTCATGAAACTTACAAAACAAAAATTATATAAATTAATCAAAGAAGCAATGTATGAGAATGAACAAAATGCTTTAGGACAAGTTCAAACGATGGTCGACGGAAATAAGTGGCTTAAAGGCACACAAGTTAACGAAGGGGATTTAATACCAATTAGCGACAAAGTCCTTCTGTATGCTAGTGAAGAGGGAATGAGCCACATTAAAGATCGTCATCAAGACGCTAATGCTCCTGGATCTTTAATTTACCCAAATGTCAATATTAAAGAATTGATTTTAGCTATAATGAATACTCAACCAACATCAACAGACAGAGGCATGGTTAAGTGGGAAGGCATCAGTTCTCCTTCTGGTCCAATTGGCAAAATGGGTCTGGCTGCTGGGACTCCGGAAGAAGTTGCTGGTTTGCAAGATTACAAAATGCCCGGAGGTCGTGGAGAAGTTGTAAAAGTTGCTCCTGGTGAAAGGAAAGAGACAGATGAAGTTACGTTGGTAACTTCTAACATCGGGGCTCTTGAAGACGGTAGAACTGTTTTGAGCCTTGTTACTTTATACCCGGGCGGGATGGATATCGATGGTGTTCAAGTGCCATTTGATAGAGGTGCATTTGCCACGGCAGGTATCTATTTCGTTCTACCTCCAGGATCACCTATTTTAAAGGGCGCGTAATGCTGCTATTCTTGCTTTCTATTGCCACGGCAGACCCAATGCTCATCCACCTCAAAGAAGGGGACGTAGCACCCTTTGACGGCCGTCTAATGAACGATGAGGCAGCGGCCAACATTATTGCCGAGAGCGAATTGACCCTTGAGCAATGCCAGATCAAAACCGAGTTGAAAGTTTCTATTGTAAAAGCGGAACTACAACTTGAAATAGACTATTTAAAAGCAGAGTTGGAAACAGAACAGATAAAGAATGCAACTCTATTGGAACTTCGAGACACCGAAATCTCGGCGCTCCGAAAAGAAATGAAACCAAACAAAACCATGTGGGCTTTCTTCGGAGGCTTTTTGCTTGCGACAGGAACATCACTGGGAACATATTATTCTGTGAGGGAAATCGATGCAACTAACTAAACAACAGCTAAAGCAAATTATCAAGGAAACCATTGAAGAAATGAGAATTGATACCGTCGCCGGCGACCCAACTTTAAAAACAGCCCCTCCAAAACTTGAAATATCCGCCGAGGAATTTGCTGCTAAATATAATCTTGAAGTTGAAGTTGCTGAAGATGGTGAAAAAGTCATTCGTTATTTTGATGATGATGCTTGGGTGATAAAGGCGGCGGATGTGCCTCGCTCATGGGATAGTGAGATTATTGGTGTAGAGCAGAACATTTATCATACGGGAGAATATTCAAAATGAAAATTACTAAAGAACAACTAAAACAAATTATCAAGGAAGAACTTGAAAATGTCCTAGAAGGACAGTCCGAGATGTTTAGTCGATACGGTCTACAATATCCAGGCGATTGGGGGACAGGAAGGCCCACTCCATCGAAACCAGAAAGTCAAACTCCTCCTGGAACAGATGTGAAAGAGGATTTTAAGAAATTTTTAAGAGGCCAAAATGTTCCATCTATTATACGGGGTAACGACTCGATGCGAAAGTATGCTGAGGCTTTTTTAGCTTCCGAGTTGGGATCCGAATATAATCTGGAAGCCGAGGATTTCTTCAAATTGTTTAAAGACGATTATTATCAAGAAGATGCAGGCATCCCAGATGCTTGGGATCTAGATATCTGGCGCGGAAGATAAATGAAAAACAAAGACCCCAACTACGCCGTTAAAGTAGAACAAGCAATTGCAAAGAAATACGGAAAAGAGACCGTGGTAAATCCAAAGTCTGGATGGGACGATGAAAAAGAGAAAGAGTATCTTGATGAATTGAGAGAAACATATTACGACAACATTGACAAAGAAGATCTAAACAAAGAGGAGATAGAAGGAGTTTTTATTCCCTTGAAACTACTTAAAGAAGAGTCCAAGCGTTCTTGCCCTGTTTGTAATATTTATTCGTTTAAATCTAAAGATGATGTTTACATGACAAAATTCGATTGTTGTTTTAATTGTTATATTCAGTGGGTTGAGGATCGTGAAGAAAGATGGAAAAAGGGTTGGAGACCGAATAAATGAAACTAACCAAAGAACAACTAAAGCAAATTATCAAGGAAGAATTGGAAAACATTGAAGAAGAATATGTTCTTCATGAAGAATTAAAAGTAACTAAGCAAGATATTGAGGCTGGAAGTGCCCTTGTGGATAGCCCAGTTGGAGACATGATTTTCAAAGCGCTCGATAAAGATCCCAAGGTACAAAAAGCCCTACAAAATATCCAAGGCCAGTTAGACGAACAGGGCGGCGGTGAAGGATATGGAAATGTAGGTGGACAATTTGGTGTGATGGGGGCGGTTGGAGGCGCCGCTGCTGTCAATACAAAGGCGAATGTAGCCTTCTGGGGCGGAGTCGTGACAAAAAGTTTGGGCCCGGCAGCACTAGGAACACTAAAGGCTTTAGGAATATTTGGCGGCGGAATGGCAGCAGGTGCATTAATAGGGTACTTAATGTACCGTGGTTTAATTGGCTTAGTTGGACGATAGATAAGGAAACAAATTATGAGCTCAAACACACTAGAAATTATTCAAGGGTTAGCACAAGCAGCCGCAAATGCTTGGGACGGTGGTCACGACGAACGCTTTACTCTTGATGGTCAAGTACGAAAAGTTGGTCTTAAGCGCGAAGAAGGTTGTCCAATTATGGACAAACGAGTTAATGATGGTTTTGCTGTTAAATTCTATGGCGATGCGATTTGCATTAATTATCAAAGCGATGTTCGGCTGAAAGATGTCCACGATAATAAATTTGAACAAGACATCGAGCGTATGCTTAATGAAGTTAAAAAATTTCTCCAAAAAGAATACAAGACAATTACCGGAAACTCTGTCACTCTCACAAAAAGAGGGGAGCCAAAAATCATTGTACAATCTACTTCTCGCGTTCGTACTTTTGTGCAAGCCTATCAGCACTATAAAATTTCTAAAGTTGACTCAGAGCCATATTTGGAGCCCTCTGTTGATATGACACGTGATATCACAAGAAAGTTTTTAAATCAACATTCAACAAAACGCCCGAAGAATGATTCTCGTAAGAAAAATGCAAATGAAAAAAAATAGGCTTAGATGGCTTTTAAACTTTCCAAAGAAGAGATTGTAAAAGAGATTGTAAAATGTGGAAAAGATCCACAATTCTTTATCGATAACTATTGTAGAATTTCTCATCCTCTTCGAGGTCTTATTCCTTTTAAGACTTACAATTATCAGAAAGATTTACTTAAAGACTTTAACGATTATCGATTTAATATTATTCTTAAAGCCAGACAATTAGGCATCTCCACAATCTCAGCGGGATACATTGTCTGGTTTATGCTTTTTCATCGAGACAAGAATATTCTTGTAGTTGCAACCAAATTTCAAACAGCAGCCAACTTGGTGAAAAAAGTAAAATCAATTATGAAACATCTCCCTGACTGGATCAAAATTTCAAAGATCGTCACGGATAATAAAACTTCATTCGAACTATCCAACGGATCTCAGATCAAAGCAGGAACCACTTCTGGCGATGCTGGACGTTCGGAAGCGTTATCGCTGCTCGTTATAGATGAGGCAGCACATGTAGAAGGTCTTGCAGATCTGTGGACGGGTCTTTACCCCACTTTGTCAACAGGAGGTCGCTGCATAGCCTTATCAACCCCTAAAGGGGTAGGAAACTGGTTCCACAAGACCTATGCCGCAGCAGAAGCTGAGGAAAATGATTTTCATCCTATTAGGTTGTCTTGGGAGGTTCATCCGGAAAGAGATCAAAAGTGGTTCAACAATGAAACAAAAAACATGTCCCGACGACAGATCGCTCAAGAATTAGAATGTAATTTTAATACATCTGGTGACACGGTTATCCACGCAGATGATATGCAGTGGCTTTTTGAAAATTTGAAGGATCCTGTCTACAGAACTGGATATGATAGGAATTTTTGGATTTGGGAAAAATATGTTGAAGGGGCTCCATATCTTCTTGTGGCGGATGTTGCACGTGGAGACGGCACGGATTATTCTGTTTTTCATGTAATACGTTTAGACAACTTGACAGTGGTTGCAGAATATCAAGGAAAACCCAATCTAGACCTTTATTCAAATATTCTCTATGACGCCGGGAGAGAATATGGAAATTGCCTACTTGTTGTTGAAAACAATGGAATAGGAATTTCTATTCTAGAAAAATTAATTACATTAAATTACCCAAAGCTCTATTATTCCATTAAATCCACCCATGAATATATTGAAGCGCATGAGGCAGAGAATAACAATAGATCTGTTCCTGGCTTTACAACATCAACCAAAACTAGGCCTTTAATCGTAGCTAAAATGGAGGAGTACATTCGCAATAAACTAATTACTTTACATTCTAATCGTTTATTTCATGAAATGAAAACTTTTATATGGTATAATGGGAAACCACAAGCTATGCGTTCTTACAATGATGATTTGGTTATGTCTTTAGCAATTGCCTGCTGGGTGAAAGATACGGCATTAACAGAAAACCAACTAGATATAGAATACAAGAAAGCAATGATCGGAGGACTAATGAAATCAACCACGACCTTGAACACTCAAATAAAAGGACAGGAAGGTTATGATCAAACATTTGTAGAAAAACACGAAGAAGAATTAAAAAATATGAAAGAATTTTTTTGGATTTATAAAGGATAAAAAATGGCACGTAACGATAGAAACCCGAACAACAACCAATCACAATTGTTTAGAGCCCTGACAAGGCTTTTTTCAGGACCAATTATTCAACGAAGAACACAATCAGGAAGACAATTAAGGCGTCGACATTTAGATATTTATGCCAAAAGATTTAAGTCAGCTTCCGGCCAGCAGTTCAAAAAAACTGAATACAACCCAATGAACATAACTACTCTTAATATGATTTCAAATAGAAATCGATCAGAGCGTTATGTTGATTTTGATCAAATGGAATTCACACCAGAGATTGCATCTTCATTGGATATTTATGCAGATGAAATGACAACTCATTCTAGTCTCACGCCGATGCTTCATATCAAATGTCCAAATGATGAAATTAAATATATTCTTCATTCCCTTTATTATAATATTATGAATGTTGATCATAATCTTTTCGGATGGGCACGTACAATGTGTAAATATGGTGATTTATTTCTTTATCTTGATATCGATGAGCACACTGGGATTAGAAATTGCATTGGACTTCCTCCACAAGAGATTGAACGCTTGGAAGGAGAAGACCCAACGAACCCCAACTACGTTCAATTTCAATGGAATAACGCCGGCTTAACCCTTGAAAATTGGCAAATGGCACATTTTAGAGTTTTGGGACATGACAAACATGCCCCATACGGAACCAGTGCTTTGGAGCCTTCTCGACGAATTTGGAGGCAACTTACGCTCTTAGAAGATGCTATGATGGCTTATAGAATTGTTCGAGCACCGGAACGGAGGGTGTTCAAAATTGACGTTGGCGGCATTGCACCGCAAGATGTTGAACAATATATGCAAAAAGTTATGACTCAAATGAAACGACATCAAGTTGTTGATCCGGGAACCGGCCGTGTGGATTTGAGATACAATCCTCTTTCTATAGAAGAAGATTATTTTATTCCAATCCGAGGCGGAACTTCAGCAACAGATATTGTTTCCCTTCCAGGGGGGCCAATGACAGCACAAATTGAAGATGTCAAATATCTTAGAGATAAATTGTTTTCTGCTTTAAAAGTTCCTCAGTCCTATCTCACAATGGGCGAAGGGGCAACAGAAGACAAAACAACTCTGGCTCAAAAAGATATTCGCTTTGCTAGAACTATCCAAAGGCTTCAGCGAGTTGTTATTTCCGAACTTGAAAAGATTGGGATTATCCACCTTTATACTATGGGTTATCGTGACGATGACTTAACTGGTTTTAAATTATCTCTTAATAACCCTAGCAAGATTGCAGAAATGCAAGAATTGGAACATTGGAGTACAAAATTTGAGATTGCTGGTGCAGCGACAGAAGGTTATTTTTCTAGACGTTGGGTAGCAGAAAACCTTCTTGGGTTATCTGAGGATGAGTTTATCCGAATGCAAAGAGAGATGTACCATGATAGGAAGTTTATGGCTAGTCTTGAGGCTGCAGCTGCCCCTCCCGAGGAGGCCGCCCCCGGTGGAGGAATGGGCGGAGACCTTGGAGGCGATCTTGGAGGAGACCTTGGAGGCGAAGAACTCGGAGGTGAACTCGGAGGTGAAGAACTTGGCGGCGAAGAGCCTGCAGGTGAAGAAGAAGTTTTGTTGGCTGAACCACCAGCCAAGCGTGATGATGACGCACGACCGAAGAAGCGCGGTCCCTATAGCAGACATAAACGTTCTTACAAAAAAGGCGGCCTAAAGAAGCAAATGATTAATACTGCTGTTGGAGAAATCGGCACCCTTCGTAAAACGTTTCCCGGGAAAATTGGTTTCGGCGGCTTAGACTCTCTCGCGAGAGGAGTGACGGAAGCAAAAAACTCAGACATTTTGGAAGAAGATAAACTATTTACTACTGACTTCGAAATCAAAACTCTAATTGAGTCTTTAAACAAGGACAAGCAAGATGAAAATAACCAATGAACAATTAAAACAAATTATCAAAGAAGAATAACATAAGGAAACAAGCATGAAACATAATAAGAAAAGAAATACCGCTTTTCTTTACGAGTGTCTGATAAAAGAATTAACAAGAGCAGTCGTTCGAGAAGATAAAAAAAGACAAAGAATTACAAAGAAAATTTTAAAAGAATTTTTTCATAAAAATAGTATTCTTCGCGAAGAACTTACATTATATAACTCTCTACTGGAATGTAAAAAACTTGAACCAAACTTCTCTCGCAAACTTCTCGAGGAAACGAAGAAAGATTTCCTAGGAATTGATCGTAAGAAAATATTTAATGCTCAAACAAGCTTAATAGATATTATCAATAAACAACTAGGGCATGGTGTTTTTTCAAACTTTGTTCCAAATTACAAAGATATTGCTTCTTTTGGTCTTTATTTCCAAAACAATAAACTTGCAGCAAAAAAAAGAATCATGCTCGAGAACAATTTGGTTAAACTTCTTGGAAGAAAAGAAAACACACTCACCGAAATGAAACATTTGGATAATCTTGAATACAAAACTTTTGTAAAGAAATTTAATAATGCTTATGAAAGAACCCTTCTAAAAGAACAGAAGGAACTTCTTACAAATTATATTGTATCGTTTTCGGATAATGGGCTCGGATTAAAAAGTTTTTTAAATGAAGAGATTGGGCGCCTCAAGAACGCCGTGCAGCAGCGAATCGTAGAAGGGGCGGCAGACCCTAATAACGAAAATTTTAAAAAAGTTAAGGTAAAGCTGGACAAGTACGCACAAACTCCAATAAATCAGCAAATGATTGAAGAAATTTTTTATATTCAAGATTTAATTGCGGAGGTAACCAAGAATGACAGTAAAGATTAACATCACCGATGAAGAAACTGCCCCGGTTCCTGAAGAGCAAACTATTAAAATTGAAATTGTTGAAAAAGACAAAATAGAATTTTCCTTAAAACTTCGTAATGCCCTCAACGGCGATTTGATGATTCTGGATCACAAAGATATAGATATTGTAGTCCAGCCAACTTCTAAAAAGATTATTACTTTTGCCAAAGAAATGGTGTCGGATGCAGTTTACGGTGCCGAATCTAGGCTTTTAGAATATTTGAGAGGGCAAGGAGTTATTAATCATGATTCTATTCAAGGTGGAAACATTTATGGTTCTCTAGAAGGACAAATTATGGATTCCAAATCTCATGATCCAATTAAAGTAACGTTACTTAAAATCTCTGAATGGATGGAGACCGAGCAACCTTATATTGCTGGTACTACTGCTTATGACGATCTTCAAGACGATGCTCTTCTGGACCCAGATAACGAATATTCAACAGAATTGGGCGAAGTTCCTGCAGCTGTTAACAAAGGGTCGATTCAGCAACATAATCTTTTCGCACCTTATCTTTATGGCCGGTACACGTATTAATGAAGTTGATCATGGAAAATTTTAGGGAATTCATGAATGAAGTGGACGGCGACGGTCCACTTGGCAAGTATGTTTTCCCGGATGAAAAACTGAAGCCATCCTCTGCTGCCGCAACAGAAGAATATACAGATCTCGAGAAGCATTTGGAAGATCTTTTAGAAAAACATTACGAGTCAGGAACGACATCTTTGCCTAGAAACGCCACAGAAGTTATCTTAGATATGATCAAGAACCAAAATTATCCGAAAATCTTTCAGCTACGCAAGAGTGGTAAAATGTATCGCGGCTTGGGAATGGATAAAGAGATTTTCGAAAAACTGTTTGGGGAAATACCAACCAAAAAAAAATGGTATCAGGCTCCAGTCGATTGGTGGCATGATCGCTCTAAAAAGTCTGGGGTAAATTTTCCATTCAGTCCAAAGACAAAACCAGACTATTCCCCGGGAAGAGATAGTCACGCAGGCTCTTGGGCTTCCTCTTGGGCTTGGGACCTCAAGCCAGCACAGAGATTCATGGGAGGTCTTCCATGGGAAGAAAAAGTTGCTGTCATTTTAGTAGCAGACGCTAGCGAAAATGTTTTCATTGATTCAGAGCCGTTATATAAAAATTTTGATTTTGCACGAGGCTTTCAAGAAGAAAAAGAGGCTATAGGAGTCGGGGACATAAAACTTACTGATATTTATATTTATTATAATCCTCGTAAAACCCAAGGTTTAAAAGAAAACAAAGAACCAATTCCTCTGCCGGACGTTGGAGACATTGCCCTTCTCCATTCCCCCGAAGAAGATAACCATGAATTGATTTTATATACTATGACAGCGCGCGGCCCGTTTCCTTTTGCTGCTTGTGGTCTTGATAGACTCAGCGAAGTTACAAAAGAACAGCAATGCATCCCTGAAACTTGGCACATGTCTTGGATTTATACACATAAGCTCTTTAGAGGTTCCGGGTGGAGTAAAATCCTATATGGTATTTCCTTCAACCTGATTAATAAACAAGGTGCCGGTCTGACATCGGATCACTGGTCATCGACATCTGATGAAGCCAAAGATCGTGTTTGGAACAAAATGATTTCTAGAAAACAACTAATTCCAAGAAAAACTCCTGGAACTCCACCAACAGGTGGACACTCTGAATTTGATTATGGCGACCCAGGTTTCAAAAAAACACCTTTAGATCCTTTGGATGATTGTAGGGAGCCCGGAGCAGGCGAAGCCGCCGCTACTACTAACAGTTGGATAATGAAAGGGCACTCCAAGTTTGAACCTATTTATCAAAGTTTAGTAGAGAACCATGAAAATCTTATGTCTGCTGTTTCTGACCGCGTTGGTATTGAGGCCAAATTAATGAATGATGCTACTGTTGAATTCGATCGCGCTTATATGGGGCGGTAATGGATTTATTTAATTTTATACTTACCGCTTATGGCATGACTTTTATAATTGTTTACGGTAAAATCTTCGAGGACATAAGACCAAAAAAAGATTATACAAAAAAATGGAACACTTTATTTCATTGTCCGTTGTGCATGGGCTTCTGGGTCTCTGCGTTTTTATTTTGCATAAACGACTACACAGAACTATTTACGTTTGAATATTCTTTAGGGAATATGTTCTGTCTTTCATGCTTGGGGGCCGGGACAACATACTTGCTCTCAATGATCATTGATGATTTTGGATTGAGAGCATCGTCGAGATCAGGAGGTGATTATGTTGACGATTAAACGATGGATGCTTCAACCCGTCCGCCGTTGCTGCAGCGGGTCCTGAAGCGCGCCGGTAACGCCGGCAGGTCTTTTATTTGAGGAAAAAAATGGGGAAAAAACTATTACGAGAATTTTATGCACTGTGCGAAGGTGGCATTTGTCAAGATCTTTTGACTGAAAGAGAAAAGAGAGAAATGTCAAATGGCAGTGTTCTATATTTGTCAGGCAGGCTTCAAACTGCTGACAAGCAAAACGGAAACGGTCGTGTTTATCCATACAATGTTTTAAAACGAGAAATGGACAATTACATGAAAATAGTTAAAGATAATCGTTCTTGTGGCGAGTTAGATCATCCGGATGATTCTGTTGTTAATCTTAAAAATGTTTCCCATATCGTAACTGATATTTGGTGGGAAGGCAAAGATGTTATGGGAAAAATTAAAGTTCTCGATACTCCTTCCGGAAGAATTTTAAAAGATTTGGTTTCAGCCGGGGTAAAGCTGGGTATTTCCTCTAGAGGCTTGGGGTCTGTAAAAGAAAGCGCAGGTCAAACAGTTGTTGAGAGTGATTTTCAACTTATTTGTTTTGATATGGTATCAGAACCATCAACTCCGGATGCTTATGTTTATCCCAAGGGTCAAGGAACTATGACTGCTCGTTTACGCGAGGTCAAAGAAAATAACATTAATGATCTATTTAAAAAGATTTTGGGAGATTAATGGTGAAGATTAATAAAAATAGATTAATTGAAATCATAAGAGAAGAACTGAGCGACAGCTTTCCACCAGAGAGTGAATCTGAATTAGAGCATACACAAATGCAGCAAACCATTGATGATTTAAAACAAGCACTGGCAAAGCTTAAAACAATAAGGCAAGGAGAGGAAAGAATTGCGGATTTTTCTGGATATTCCGCTGAGGATGGATCTAATTTTCCTGCCATCGACCAAAGCATTATCAAGATAGAACAAGAGATTGAAAAAATGGAAGCTAACTTGCAAGCCGAGAGGCACTCTTATAGTCAATATAAATAACTGGAATTTAAATGAAAAAAGAAGAATTAAAAAAAATTTTGAAACCTCTGATTAAAGATTGTATTAGGGAAGTTATTTTCGAAGAAGGTGCTCTTTCGACAATTATTTCTGAAGTTGTGAAAGGTACGTCAACCAACCAAGTGGTTTATGAAACAAAACAAAAACCGAGATTTGAAACAGACACGGAAGCTAATTCAAGAAGACAAGAACTATTAAAAGAAAATAAAAAGAAACTGTTGAACTCTATCGGTAGAGATGCTTACAATGGGGTAAATGTCTTCGAAGGAACTACTCCAATGTCTAATCGCGGCCCCGGCGGGATGTCCCCACAAGGATCTAAAGCCCTCGATGGAGTAGCCCCAAGCGACTCAGGCGTAGATATTTCAGCCTTTGGGTTGACAACTAATGTTTGGAAAAAATTGGCGGGGAACTAAAATGGCTTGTAATCACATTGAAAAACCAAAAAAAAATGAAGACCCAAATCGTTTTATCAAAAGGTTTATAAAAAAATGCAAAAAGCTTGGCGTTATCGATGAGTTTAAGGATAAGAAAAGATATGTTAAGCCATCCGTCAAGCGAAGACTGGCAAAAAAACGAGCAATCGCAAGGCACAAGAAAGAACAGCGCAAAAGGGAGCGCACACAAAAGTAGTTTTGAGACTACTTATTTAGAAGGAGAAATATTATGGCGATTTACACAGATGTTAAAGGATATGTTGGTCTAAGAAACGTAGGATCCTATCAAGTATCAGGTACACCATGGATAACAGGATCAGCAAATTTGGATACTGCAACAGTCCATATGGTTGAGTTCCCCCATGTATCAAAATCTTTTACTGTGATCAATACCAATACCACAGGTTCATTCAGGGTTCATTTTCAAAGCGGCTCGGCAACGGCAGTCTCTACCCCAGGGGAATGGGGGGCACAAACTTCAGCAGCGGCAGATGATGTTATTGCGGGTTTTCACTACATTACAGTCCCTGAAGGAAATGCTGCAGTAACATTTGATGTAAAATGTAAAAGATTTTACATTTCAAACTTGTCTGGACTCAATAATCTTACTTATCAAGTTTGGGGTGAATTAACTCAGATACCGACCAAAAGTATGTTTAATCTAACTGGGTCCGGAATCACATTGACAACAGGATAAAATTATGGGAAATTTTAAAGGATCATCTTCGAATCTGGGTACTACCTCAATAACAAACTTAACAGTTTCTGGGGATGCAACAGTTACTGACGAAATTTCTGGTTCAGGTGTTTTAAATATCGTTGGGGCAACGACTCTAGAAAACACATTGCATGTCTCTGGTTCTGTCGTCTTCGTGGGCGGCGTCCATAGTGATATTGCTTTAGACATTAATGCAGTTAATCAAGCCGCAAATGTTATTGATATCGCGGCTGATGCCTTGACAAGTGGAGATGGCATCAGTGTAGCTTCAAATAGTAGTAACACTGCAGCACGATCTCTACTTAAATTAACCAATGATCATGCTTCTGCGACAGGTGCTAGTCTGATAGAAATGGACCAAGATTCAACAGGCGACCTTATCACGGTTGCCTATGGAGCAAACGGAACTGGTCTTGGTTTAAAAATCAAAGAAACTTCAGTAGATATTGCATCTGGTATTACTGGTTCCGATACAACAATGGATGTATCTGGATTCTTTCCTGCAAACGCGGTACCGATTGCTATAATTGTACATATTACCACTGGTCTCGAGGCTGGAAAACACATTACCAAACTTGGTACTGCCGGTGTCGACGATTGTATTTGTGGTGGCGCTGGAGATGGCGGAGTACTTAACAATGCTTTACTTGACGAAGACGGCGACACGCTGACCGTCCCGATCAGTCCTTTTGGTGGTCCATTTGCCGGCGCCGGCGCTGCGGCGATGGGTGTCAATTCAGCCCAGGATTTGAGAATTACAGTTGCCGGCGCAAACCCAAACGCCGGTGTGGCAAGATGTGTTTTGTATTATTGGGATATCACTCCTCCGACTAGTTAAAAAATATAGAATATTTTATCTACAGTACTTGTTTGTTTGACCGAGACTATTTAGGGATGAAATAAATTTATTTAGGAGTTTCTCATATGGCAGAATTTGGATGGGCGTATACAACAGGAGCAATTTCTGGATCTGGTGGAATTAGCGGGTCAATACAGTGGAGAGAAGGCCCCAGTGAAATCACAGGTAGCGATTTACTGGTTTGGGATAGAACAGAATCTACTTTGTATGTCACAGGCAATGTCAACGTAGCCGGCACACTTTATGCTGATGAGATAAACGTTAATACGACTAACAGACTTATTACAAACATTTCATCTACTGGATCGACAGAATTTGGTGATTCGATAACTGATACTCATTTATTTGTCGGAAAAATGATGGTGGCACCAACGGCATCTGTTGAAGATGTTGGAGCCAGATTTCATGTAAAAACCATCGATACAGATAACATCGGAGCAGTTCTTATTGATCATGATGAAGCAGGCGGGTATAACGCACTCAAAGTAGATTCAGAATCAACAAGCCATCCGGCAGTTTATGTCACAGGGTTTAAGACGCTTTACGCCCAGCAGGATATTGCTGATGGTTATGGTGCTAAAATTTACAGAAACATAGCAGAAGCCGGCTCGAATCCATTAGTTTACTTACATGATGATCATACTTCAAACACGCAAACAACTTTAACTGTTAATCAAGATGGCACCGGCCTCATCTTGGATTTACAAGATGGCGGGGTATCCGTACTTAATGTTTCCGATGGTGGCAGAGTTTCCGGCTCCAACGATTTACACATGAACATTGGTACGTTTGAGGGTACTCTAAGTGTTACTGGTGCTATTTCTGGTTCTGGAGAACTTAACATTGTTGGGGCTACGACTCTTGAAAGCACACTACATGTTTCAGGAGCCATCTCTGGAGCTGCTGGTATCACAGGTTCTTCATTGCAAATCAATGATTCAATGATGTTGAATGCAAATGGAATTCTATCTGCTTCTTTAGCAGTGCAATCTCTTAGTTTTGCGGCCAATGATGGTGGGACAAAAAACGTTGTAATCACCGGGGATGGAACAATTATCATTGCTGGCGGCGCAGCGGATACAACTTGTTTATCGGCTTCTGGAGATGTAAATATCGTTGGTAAGGGTTTTATAGAAAACACATTGCATGTTTCAGGAGCAATTTCAGGTGCTTCCGGAATCACTGGCTCTTCATTGCAAATCAACGATACGATCACTTTGAATGCAAATGGCAATATAACAAATGTTAATTCATTGAGTGCCTCCTCAGAATTATTTGCCGGCACGGTATTAGTAAACGACCTAGGTACAAACACTGTTAAATTGCTGGGCACAGGTGAAATTTCTGGTTCCGGCCCACTCAATATCGTTGGAGCAACCACTCTTGAAAGCACACTACACGTTTCTGGTGCTATCTCTGGTGCTCTTGGTATCACAGGCTCTTCATTGCAAATCAATGATACGATTTTCTTGAATGCAAACGGTACCATCTCAAATGCAACCGATGTTTCGGCTTCTGCTGGATTTTCTGGATCCTATGCTCTTCTAAATAAGTTATCAGTAAATCAAGACGGGACAAAACCTATCTTATTGGCCGGCGGACAAATAACCTGCACCCAAATAACCGCCTCAAATACATATCAAGGCGTTGGGTTTTATGCAAATGTCGAGGGAACAAATTCAGCCAGAATGTTAGGAACAGGTGAGATTTCTGCATCAGGTGATTTAAATATCGTTGGTGCTGCTACTCTTGAAAGCACTTTGAATGTTTCAGGAGCCATCACTACAGCCCTAGGCGTAACAGCATCTGCCGGCTTTTCAGGCTCATATGCTCATGTAAATAATTTAGCAATAAATGACGGCGGTACTAAAAACATTCGTATGAATGGTGATGGTACATTGGTTATTGCTGGGGGTGCTGCTGACACAACATGCCTGTCGGCTTCCGGTGATGTAAATATCATTGGGAAAACTTATCTTGAGAATACATTGCATGTTTCAGGTGCAATCTCTGGCGCGCTTGGTATTACAGGTTCTTCATTGCAAATCAATGATACAATTACCTTAAATGCAAACGGGAACATTACCAATGTTGGAACCGTATCCTCTACAAATCTATCTGCTTCTGCAGGGATTACCGGCTCCTATGCTCTTGTAAACAATTTAAGTGTCAACCAAGGCGGAACAAAAACTATAGCTCTTGCTGGCGATGGTACGGGTCTCTTCGGAGGTAAACTAACGGTTCTAGATGAAATATCTGGATCTGGAGTTCTTAATATCGTTGGCGCGGCCACACTTGAAAACACCCTACATGTCTCTGGTGCCATCCATACTGCCGTCGGTATTACTGGATCGACAGGTATCAGTGGTTCTTACGCTCATTTTAATAACATATCAGTCAATGACGGTGGAACAAAGAATATTCGTCTTAATGGTGATGGAACAATCGTCATTGCTGGAGGCGCAGCCGGCACAACATGCCTATCAGCTTCTGGAGATGTAAATATCGTCGGCAATGGGTTTGTCGAGGGAGATTTCAATGTTACTGGTACACTGACAGCCGGTACCTTTTCTCCTAGTAGCGTCTCTTCCTCTGGTGAATTAAACATTGTTGGTGCGGCAACACTTGAAAGCACGTTGCACGTCTCTGGTGCTATCTCCGGAGCTGTTGGAATTACTGGATCTTCATTGCAGATCAATGATACAATTTTATTGAATGCAAATGGAAAAATATCAAACGTGACTGATCTTTCTGCTTCTTTAGGACTATCGGCCCTTGATTTCTTTGCAAATAATGGCGGCACAAATCAGGTTAAGATTTTAGGAACAGGTGAAATCTCTGGCTCTGGCCCACTCAATATCGTTGGGGCAGCCACTCTTGAAAACACATTACATGTTTCTGGCGCCATCTCTGGTGCCTCTGGAATTACCGGATCTTCATTGCAGATCAATGATACGATCACTTTGAATGCAAACGGGAATATAACAAATGTTGGTACTGTAGCAGCGACAGCTCTAACGGCATCAGCCGGCGTTAGTGGCTCATATGCTCATGTAAATAATTTAGCAATAAATGATGGCGGAACAAAGAATATCCGTCTTAATGGTGATGGCACATTGGTTATTGCTGGAGGCACAGCCGGTACAACTTGTTTATCTGCTTCCGGGGATGTTAACATTGTTGGTAACACATTTATTGAAGGGTCTCTAAATGTCACAGGTGCTTTTGCTCTGAGTAACGTCTCATCATCTGGTGAATTAAATATCGTTGGCGCTAGTACACTTGAAAGTACATTGCACGTTTCAGGTGCAGTTT
>Ga0114902_1000327_pt1 | contig 28785 bp, 37 predicted proteins | sample MalvireepMed_s12_FD_87291 | JGI IMG/M metagenome (GOLD analysis project Ga0114902, IMG submission 87291) | Marine viral communities from the Global Malaspina Expedition - Malaspina viral metaG DeepMed_s12 | ecosystem: Environmental > Aquatic > Marine > Oceanic | place: Mediterranean Sea... | reverse complement strand
CCACGCCTGCGCAATCGCTGCGCACTCCGCCAGCTCACCCGCATCGCTGCCCCCCAACTGCAAAGCAATCGGATGCTCCACCTCGCTATAGCCCAAAAAGCGCTCACGCGGGGAGCCGTGCAGTACCGCACCGGTGGTCACCATCTCGGTATATAGCAGCGCCCGCTTGGTTAACGTGCGTGCGAAGGCACGGTAATCTCGGGTCGTCCAATCCATCATGGGGGCGACGGAGAAAGTTCTATCCAGCTCCGGGCGTGCGGTGCCAGACTTCATGCGGGTTTGCGCGTTTGTGGTATCATTCATAACTGTTCATATTTACAGTGGTTGTGCCACGTTTTTAGCAAATAGGTGTCACATTTTTGGCACTTCGTGGCACTTTCATTTGTCACATTCCGAGGCAGTGATGGCGACGATCGTGAAGCGTCCGAAAAGGGACGGCAGTTTCTCATACCTAGCGCGTATTCGCATTGCGCGCACTGGTCAACCTGACTACTCAGAGTCTAAAACATTCCCTAAGAAGTCGATGGCCGTAGAGTGGGCAAAGCGCCGGGAGCTGGAGCTGGCAGCCCCAGGTGGCGTGCTGACCGCTAAGTGGAAAGGCGTGATTTTACACGATGCGATCGAGCGCTACCTGCATGAGTTTGCCGACGGGGCAGGCCGCAGTAAGCGGGCCACGATCGAGCAGCTTCGGCGCTTCCCCATCGCTCGGGTGAAGATCACCGAGCTCAGCAGCGAGCAGATCATCGATCATGCACAAATGCGGCGCCGTAGCGGGGTAAAGCCATCCACGACGGCGCAGGATATCACCTGGCTGGGCATCATCTTAAAAACAGCGGTGGCTGCCTGGCGTATGCCGGTGGATCTGAACGAGTTCGAGTCGGCCAAGCTTTTGCTGCGTAGCAAAGGGCTCATATCCCGCCCAGCATCCCGCGATCGGCGGCCGACGTTGGAAGAAATCGAGCAGCTCCGCGGTTACTTCCAGCGCTCGCAGAAGATCCGGCCGAGCGCGATCATTCCGATGGAAGACATTATGGACTTCGCCATCGCCTCTTCACGCCGCCAGGAGGAGATCACCCGACTTACCTGGGATGATCTCGATGAAACGGCCATGACCTGCTGGGTGCGTGACGCCAAGCACCCACGCCAGAAGTGGGGCAACCATAAACGCTTCAAGCTCACTCATGAGGCGATGGCCATCATTCAGCGGCAGCCAAGGGCCAAAAGCGAGCCGCGTATTTTCCCCTATGCCCCTAAATCAATAGGCACTCGCTTTCGGGCCGCGACGGCCGCCAAAGGCATCGAGGATCTGCGCTTTCACGACTTGCGCCACGAGGCTACGTCGCGGCTGTTCGAGGCGGGCTATGAGATCGTGGAGGTGCAGCAGTTCACGCTCCACGAGAGCTGGGATGTGCTGAAGCGGTATACGCATTTGAGGCCGGAAAGGCTGCAGTTACGCTAGTCTTATACCGTTATCTTAGGTGTGTCGAAGCCGCCTCGAAAGGCGGCATGCTTAGTCAGGGCAGCCATTGCGCTCGCACTTTTTCACCCGAGCGCGGCAGTCGGTCAACTGGTTTTCCAGCTCCTTGATGCGCCTGACCAGTACATCTTCTGGCGGCATTTGGTTACTTTCCAGGGCGCGTATGCGGGCAACCAGCCGTTCAAGTTCGATAGAGGAGAGCGCGCGTACGCTGGCTGCCTCCAGGGTCCGTTTAATAGTGCTATCCACGAGAATGCTCCAGTTTGTGTGTCATTGGGGCGTTGTTACCATCAGCGCTCTGCATGAGCGGCTGGGTGGGAATGCCCAGTACATTGTTAATTTGGCGTAGCTGACAGTGCAGGGTGTAGCGCTCATGTGGCCCTTGCGCCTGGTCTAACTGGCGGGCACATGAACGGCTTTGCTCTTGCAAAATCAGCAGATAGCGAAACTTGGGGGTATCGCCGATCTCTGCGCGTACCTCGGCTAATGGTCGCACACTATCCGCCTGTTGTTGCAGCAGCTCGATAGCCTGGCGTTCGCGCTGGATGAAGTAGCGGCGCACCCGGCGACCCATAGTGTTGTTTTCGATCATGGCCAGCTCTTTGGCCATATCGAGAGTTAGGTGGTACTCAATGCGTCCCTGCTGGCCGAAGTTTTCAGCGTAAGTGATTGATTCTAGGGCTTCCCCGTTTTGGGAGGCGGTTTTATGTCCTATTCCAGGCTGCATGTTATGCGATATGAAGTCTAAACCTTCTTCAAATTCATACTGTTCGATGCGTTCTTTAATCCAGGTCGTGAAGCGTCGGCCCACTTCCAGGAAAGCATGTAGGTCACGAGCGTTGCAAAGAAGCTGCTGATCATTGGCTTGAAAGACGGGGATAAGGCTCTGGTCCATGGTTGGCTCCATAGGGCGATGCGGGTGAAGAGAAGTTAAGGAAATGGTGCAGGCAGGTAGGTCGGAGGTAAAGGCCAGCCGGCTACAGGTTTAGCCGGCGCGACCCTCAATCATTCACTAGCTTCCACTGTTCCCGCGCCTCGGCCCGCTTCTTATCAATGTACTGCGCCAGGTCGATTGCGCTGACTAGCCACGGGCTTTTCTGTGAATCCCCCGCACGGTAAGCCGGTACCGGCAGGGCTTGGGCACCGGCGCGGAAGGCGGCGGTGCGGGGGCTGATGCCGAAGAAGCGTGGGGCGACTTCCTCCAGCGGTAGCTCGGTGCGGCCGTTGAACTCGGCGAGTAGTCCGAAGTACGTGTTCATGCGGGGCTCCCCTGGTGATGCTTCCAAGCGAAGAAGCGTTGGCGAATGCGGCGGAACGTGGCCGCCGCGGTGACGTGGTGATCTAATTCCGCCCGGCTTTGGATCTGGCACGCGGCGCAGAGCCAGTCGCGGGCGTCTTCGGTGTTGTGGGTGCCGTCGGGCAGTTGGCTCTCGGTCATGCCGTGCTTGGTGCGCCGGCGACGGTCGAGGTAGAGCTGAAACTGCGCGTCCTGGCACAGCATGGCGGCTTGCCGGGCAAGCTGGCCGCCCTTGGTACCGTTAGCGGCCATAGCGCCCCCGTTGTTCGCGGATGCTTTGGCACTCGATGCACGTGGCCACCCAGGGCAGGGCATCGCGGCGGGCTTGGGGGATCTCGTGGCCGCAGTCCTCGCACTCTGGGTCAGGGTTGGGAATGCGCAGGGAGAGGCGGCTGCTGAGGGCGGCTTGCATGCGGCGCTCCATCAGGTCGGCGGCGATGTCGGCGTTGTCGGCCATGGTTACTGCTCCTTCTGTTGCTCGATGGCGGCAAAGCGCTGCATTACTTGCTCACCGTTGTTCAGGTAGGTGTGGGGCTCATCGAAGGCGTAGATACTCCATTCGATCAGCGTGAGCGCCGCTGCCTGCAAGTCGCGGTCAATCACTCGCAGGCGCGTGGGGTCGAGTGGCCAAGCGGTGCCGTTGTAAACAGAGAGCAGTACACGGCGGCAGTGGTGGCTTTGGCCGGAATCTCCATCGGCGACCTGTACAAGCCGCTGCAGGGCGTCTGGCCCTTGTTCATCGAGGCGGGCGCTCGTTTTATTGATCTCTTCCTCGTCAGCAAGTAGTGCTTCCAGGGCTTCATGGTCGCGCTCGCTCAGGCGTTGGCTGAGTCGTTCTGAAACGCGGGGCATACTTGATTGAGTGGTCATCACAGGCTCCTTCATGCTTGAAACACCCAGCACTTCACGCTGCCGCCGTGCAGGCGGACGCGGGAGTTCACGGTGCGGTTGGATTCGATAAACTTGCGGGTCTTGCTGGTCTTCAAATAGCGCTTCAGCTCGCGCATTTCGGGGGTGCGCAGCTTGTACTCGGCGCAGGTGCGCTCGAAGTCTTTGAGGTTCACGGCGATGTGCTCGCTGCCCTTGCCGTAGTGGTTCAGCTGCGGCTCATCGCGCAGGCCTTCGATGTAGTCGAAGGCTTCCCAAAATTCGGCCACCATCGGGTGGTCGGCGTTGATGGATTGCTGCCGCTCGCGGGCCATCTGCTCCACCATGCCGTTGGCCATATCGATGATTTGCTGGTCGAACAGCCCCAAGCCCTCCGGCCCCAGGCACTCCACCAACGCCATCAGTTGGCCGTGGCACTTGGCGATGCGCAGCACCTTGATATCCGGATCATCGGCCAAGCGGTCGGCGTAGAAGCGGGCGCGCTGGGTGATGGTGGCCAGCAGTGCGGCTTCCCGCTGGGCCACGGCCAGGGCGAACTGGCTCACGTGCTCTAGCTCGGTACGCTCCAGCGCCTCGGCCAGCGCTTTGGTGGTTTTGTTCTGGCCTTCCCGGGTGAAATGCAGGTGGCAGATACGGGTTTGAATCGCCTCGCCCGCTTGCACTGGGGCGTTCTGGCTAATCACGATGCTGCCGCGAAAGGGTGGCTCGTAGGTGTCGTTGCCGCTGTTCTTCACGCCACGGGCGCGGATCGAGCGGCCGTTAAAGGCAGTTTTCAGCTCATCCCAATCGAACTGCTTCTGCTTGGCGCCGCCTTCCTGCTCGCGGTCGGATTCGATCAGCACCACCGGCAGGTTGCTCACCTGGGCAAAGTTACGGCTGCGGGCGGGCATGGTGGCCTTGCTGGGGTCGAAGCCCTCATAGTCGCGCCGGCCACACAGCTTCCAGAGGAACTCGATCAGCGTGGATTTACCCGCGCCGGCTTCACCCACAATCTCCAAAAACGGGAAGCTACCCATCTCGGCGCGGATCTGCTCCGCCAGCAGGCTGCCCATCCAATAAGCCAAGGCCACCACGCCCCGGGAGCCAAACGCGCCCAAGAGCTGCTGCGTCCACTCGGTGCTGAACGCCTTGCGGTCGGGGTTGATGTGCAGCGCCACAGACTGGCTCAGGGTTTTCAGCTGGCGGCGGGGGCCAAGCTCGAAAAAGTCCTCGCTGTTGATGGGCACCACCTTGCCACCGGCCACGGCAAGATCGCCGAACACATACGCGCCGTGCTCCTTGCTGTAGCCGATGAAGTCGATGGTCTCAACGGTTTTGATGTTGCCGATCTGGTCCTGCAGCAGACTATCGAGCTGCTGGCTGGTACCTGTCCACACCGCGCCGGGGGCAATGCCCAGCAGGCGCTTTTTGTACTCAGAGGCAGAGGCCAACTGGCCGCCGCTGAAGGTGTTTTTGATGGGCGGGCGACCGTCGGGAAACTCCACGCGGTAGTAGTACCAGCTCTCATCGGTCACCGCGTTGGCCTGGTAGTACAGCGCCGTGGGGAAACAGGTGCAGATGCGCTTCACGCTGCCGGATTGCTCCAGTGCCGCATCGCGCAGGGCGGGGTCGATCTGCCGCTGGTCTTCGCCATCCAGCCCATCGGCGCGCAGGGCGCGGTCGAAGGCATCCATGTCCAGCTTCCACCACCAGAGCTGGCGTTTGAACTCGAACCAGAACTCCCGCTGTTCACGGCGCTTGTACATCAACAGCGCCTTCGCCATGGCCGTGGGGGCCAACAGCAGGTCGCCGTGGTAGCGGTAGGTTTCTTGGTGCTTTTCAGTCAGCTCTCCACGCTGGTGGGCGTCGTTCCAGTCGTGGCCACCGCTGGGGATCTGCGCCGCATGGCACTCCCAACCCGCCGCTCGGGCGCGCTTCACGTGCTTATGGGTAGCGTTATGGCCGGCGCGGTTGTTATCCAGCGCCCACACCAAGGCAGGGCGGCAGGTGCCCGCTTGATGTGCAGCATCGGAAAGGGCGTTCAACGCCTCATCGGGGTAGTTGGCGCAGCTCATGGCGGAAACCGCCGCAATGCCGTGGTGGTAAAGGGCGATCGCATCGAAGATGCCTTCTACAATCCACACTTCCTCAGCCGCTACTAAATCAGCAGCCGTGAGGGCAGGCGGGCACCACCACTGGCCTTTGTAGCGGCCAACGAAATTGGCCTTCTGCTTGCCGAAGCGCTCCGGGTTATCCAGCAGGCGCTCCCAGTAAGCGCCGCCGGGAAGCTGAAAGCGCACGGTGGCGGTACCGCCGATCTCCGGCTTCCAGTAGCTCTCCTGGGTGTACCAGCCCTGAAGGCGGGAAAGCTCGAACCCCCGGCCATCGCGCAGGTAGCCATCGGCCACCGGCGTGGTGGAAGTGGGTTTCTCGTTGGCTTTCGGGCTGTAGCGCTCGCTCCAGGAGCGGAACAGATCCGGGAACAGCGCTTTGATGTGGATTTGCGCGCCACAGTTGTTTTCCCGCCCGCACTTCAGCATCCACGGCGCGTCGGCATTGATGTACGCCTCGCGCTTACCGCACTCCGGGCAGCGCACCCGTTGCAGGTAGGGGCCGCGCTCAATCGCCTCAAAATCGCTGATCAAGCGCGTAACAATGTCCTGGCGCAGCGATGAATTCACGCTCGCCTCCTTATTTAACAAATGGATGGGGCTGGGCTTGGGGCTAGATCACGGCACCGGCGGGGCCGTGGGTGCCCCCTTTCGGCCGGGCATAACACACAGGCCGAAAGGGGCGTGGTGGCCGTGGGGGCCTTGGGGGATGGGCAGCTCTCTGCATCGTCTTAACCCTCATAACATTCGTCGTTGGCGGCTGGGCGGGTGATGTCCAACTGCATCTGCTGAATCAAGCGTGGGGCGTAGGGCAGGTGCACCCGCACGTTCGGGATATCGCTGGGGGTCAGGGTGTTGGTGACCTCGATACCCGCTTTGCCCCGAAAGCCACACTCCACGTTGCGGCACTCCACGATGGCTTCGCGGTACACCGGTGTTAGCCCCTGGCTGTTGCGGACCCGCATGTTGTGGCCGCAGTGGGGGCAGGGCATACGGTGCTTGGAAGCGGTCGACATCAATGGTTTCTCCCTACCGGATAAAGGGCGCGGCCGCGGCCGGTGATTTCCTGGGAACCGCGGCGGATGCGCCGACGCAATAGCCATTCGATGGCTTGGCCGTGGGTTGCCAGACCCTTCTGTTCACACACGGCGTCCAGTACGGCGCGAGCGAGCGGATCAAGATCCAGCGATTGTTCAGGCATGGGCACCTCGGATGCACGGTGGATATAGGGTTGGGCTCACTGAGCGCGCTGGGTAATGCTGTGAAGGCGGCCGGGAACATCGACGCCGAGCACGTCGCTGGCTTCCTTCATCAACATTTGGCGCATGATTTCGGCCCTGGGCACGCCGTTGTAATCGGCATGGGCCTGGATGATGGCAAGCTCATAGTCATCCAGATAAACGGTGGCCTTATGGGAGCGAACGCGCTTTGGGTCCTGGTACATGGTGGAGTCCTTATGCAGCCGATAGGCAAAATGGGTCACAGCAGTGGCATTTGGTCGGGTTTTAGGCTGACAGCGCTAAAGTCGGGCAGTGGCTTGCCCACCATGCGATACAGGTCGCGTAGCTCATCCAGCAAGATGTGTTGGTGGAAGGCATTGCGGCAGCGCATCAGCTCGCGTGTCACGGTAAGAATCTGGCGGGAAAAGCCCAGCCGCTCTTTCGCAGGCACCTGCCCAAAGAAGCCTTGCTTGCGCAGCGTGGGCAGCACTTCACCGCATACCCAGTTGGCAAAAGCCACCGCTTGGGGCTTGTTAGAACGGAAGAGCACCCTATACACGGCGGCTTCAGAGATGAATAACACCTCTCCTGCACCCCTTTGCCCCTTGAGATATAAGGGGCAAAGCCACTCTTCAGGCACTCCTTTAAGGCTCCCTCGCTTGTTACTCCAGGTGATTTCGAGGGCATCAAACACATCTTTGGCGCAAAACCACGCCTCGCCTTTTTCATCAGTAGCGGTGCGTACCTCGGCTTGCTGGAACAGAAACGGCGTGGCGAGCGGCTGCATCTCGGTGGTGAGGTTCATGGTTGGCTCCTTATTCGGCATTGAGCGTGTCTTGGTCGTACTGGGCGATGCCGCGCAGCATGAGCATGCGCGCCGTGGCCGAGAGGGTGCGCATTTCCAGCTCGGCAATGCGCTTGAGTTCCTCCCGCTCGTCTTCGGTCACGTGGGCCATGATTGGGCAGTTGCAGCCCTTGGGGGCATAAATTGGCTTTGGGGTAATAGCGTTGGGCGTGGTCATGGGTTAGGCTTCCCGAACGATGTGTAAGAGAGTGAAAGACTTTGGCCGCAGCGCATTAGCGCTCGTACAAGCGCACCAGCTTGCGCTGCAGGAAGTGCTCATCCATGTAGGTGCGCAGTTCGCACAGGGCGTCTTCCACCTGCTCGAATGGCGCGTTTTGGGCCAGCATCGTGGCAGCGAGTTGGCCCACGGCTTCTGCGGTGGTGCGCTCTTCCAGCGCTTCGAGATCGGCCAGCGGGTTGGGCTTCTCCGTGCCCTGGCGCAGCGCCGTTTCAATGGTGCGGCGGGTACGCGGCGAACAGCGGTCCAGTTCTACCTCTACCCCGCGAAACAGGGTGGTAGCGGAGGGCGGTACAAAGATCGTGGCAATAACGGTGACCATGGCAGTGGTTCCTTTGTCATGTGTATCGAAGTGAAAGACATAAACAGAATGGTACCGAATGGTTTCCATGTCAAGAGTTGTGAGGTCTAAATGGTTTCATTGGGTGAAAGGCTACGCGAGGAAAGGGAGCGGCTGGGGATGTCACAAACCCAGTTTGGTGACCTTGCCCAAGTAACTAAGAAGACGCAGATGCTCTATGAAGGAGACCAAAGAAGCCCAAAAGCCGACTATCTGACGGCAATTGCTTCTCAGGGAGTAGACGTTCAATACGTGCTCACTGGAAACCGTTCGGTACCAGCGTCCCAGCCTTTAGGCTTGCCGGTGACCGAACCCGGGCCAGATCTCTCGCCAGTAAAGATGTACGACATCGAAGCCGCCGCTGGGGCAGGGCGCAGCTTTGAAGGCGAGCCAGTCAAAACCATCCTGCACTTTCCCAGCAGCGAGCTGGCCGAGCAGGGGCTAGACCCTGCCCAGGTGGTGGGCATCAAAGTGCGTGGCGATTCGATGGACGGCACCCTGGCCGATGGCGATTGGGTGCTGGTGGATCGGAGCAACCGCGATCCGAAACAGGAAGGGGTGTTCTTGCTGCTGGTGAGCGGGGAAAGGCGGATCAAGCGGGTACAGCGCCTAGCGGGCGGAGCGTTGTTCTTAATTAGTGATAACGAGCATTACCAGCCGGAGATGATCAAGCCGCAGGATATGCACGATGTGGAGATTCTGGGGCGGTGTGTGGTTCGGATTGGGCGGGTGGTGTGATTTTTGCCTTTTATTCACTTTAAGAAAATGGTTGGAAATGAAAGATATAGATTTTGATATAAAAGCTTTTTTAAATATGTATCTTTTACTACGTAGTGATCTACATTAGATTAATAAAATATGTTATGAAGTTGAATGTCTAAAATATTTTTCTGAAGTATTGCAAGATGATTTGGTTACTTCTGAAAAATCCGAAAATATACTTGAAAAGAGAACAGTTTGGTAAATTTTAATTTTTCGGAAAAAGAAAATAAATCAAATAATCTTGTAAATAAATAAGCCCTGGTTTCGATGTTGATATTGAGTTACAAAGCGAGAATGATAAGCTGCTTGATGAGCGTTTTGAAACTATTACCACTCACTTCTCTATAGGATATAAATAAATCAATGTGGGAATTGCTATAAAAAAGAGATGAAAGCGATTAAGTTGCTGCAATTCAAGCTCTCAGGAAAAGCTTCCATAGAGATGGTATTAAGTGTAAATTAGTTGTTTTTCGATGAGGGTATGTAACTAATAGGCTATATGTTTTCTTGATTTAAAAAGCATATAGCCGCTTGTTCTTGAAAAATAAAAGCCAATGTAAATGTCTGCTTATTGCTATTTTATCCAGGAGTTTAGTTTCATTACGCCATTGCATTGAGGTATGTTTTCAGCTATTTTTGCTACTTCAGCCTCAAGAGTGTCTATACCTTTGGCTATGTCAGATATCAAGCTAAAATTAGCTCTAAATAACATTAAAAATATGCATACACCAAAATGACATGCCTCGTCGTTGGGATCTGCATTAGTATAAATACTCTTATCGAAGTCAGTTAGCCAGTTAATATCTGCTGAATCAAATGCATGAAGGTCTTCATATAGCCATTCGCGACTATTATACTGGAGGCTATTTCTTAATCTTGCAAAGTCTTCTGCCGCTAATCCTCCACAAAAAGATAGTAGCCCCCCATCAAGAGGACTAGCAGTCAGGCCATGTAAGCTTTTTTTGCATAAATCCCAAGAATGTACGTGGCCTATTGTATTACAATTAACCCCATAAACCTCAGCTTTAGAGGCGCCGTGACCAGCCATGTCGAAAAGCCAAAATCGGTTATTTATTCTTCTTGAGCCCATCCATAATCCTAATAATAAGCTAATGGACTTTGAAAGAAAGTAAGCTGCAGTATAGGCTGTGATTTCTGGATAAGTTGTTTCCCTGTTTTCCAGGTCTCTGTTGAAGCTTCGTAATAAAGCTCCAGCTTTATGACTTAAAAATATTGCTTCTCGCAAAGCAGTTGTTCTTAGACTAGCAGCAGTGAACTGTATAGGAGTCGATGTTCTTGAATGAACTAACAATGACTCATTCATTTGCGCAATATCTTTTACTGAGCTATTCGGGGAAGCGCCTATGTCATGATAGTCAACAAAGGCTGCACGCCATTCCCTCTTAAGAATACTCCAGTCTCTACTTGGTATGCTTCTTTTCAAAGTGTTGGGTAGCATATCAAAATAACCTCAAGCTGCCTTCTTGTGACTTTTCATCGCTCCAGGCCGCTTTAAGAGTAGTCTCAAAATCTCTACCTGCCTGCTTTTCCGCTTGGGTGCCACTGCCAATTCTGTCCCAATCCGAAAAGCTGAAGTCAGAAATTTTGCTTAAAACTTTTTCAATATCGGGTATCCTAAAAGCCTGTTCTTGTTTTAAAACCAAGGAGAATGTTGGGTACAAAGAGTTTAACATTGCTCCAAATCCTAAGGTTTGGAAAAAGCGTTGTTTATTATGGCTGAATTCGTTTGGGTAAACGCTTTTGAGCGCACGGAAAAAGTTATCTATTATAATAGTAACTTCTTTCTGAGAATAAGAGCTGAATAGGCCTTTTTCATCAGCTACTAATGGATATACTTTTCGCACAAAATTATTCAACGAAATTTCTCCCTTTTTAGGAGAAGTGACAATCACAATCCGCTCATAAAATGGGGACTCTGGATCTTTTCTAAGGACATCAGCAATTGCTGCAGCTTTTTCTTTCGCTACATCGGTGCTAGATTTTATAGGTAGCTGCTTGAGAAGATCATAATATAAAGATGTGGGAACTCCTTTAGCCTCTCGGTTTATCGTTACAAATTGCTGAATTTGTTCTTCAATTTTTAAATCTAAAAAAGCCACGACCGCAAGCTCAATATTTGTATCTTCAGTGCTGGCTAGATCTGCACCTCTAAGACGGTGTTGACCATCTATCACCCAGCCAGCATTTGAGGTATCTTCTATGATTAACTCGTTTGTTGTAGAGTCAAATTCTGCTTTTTTAATATTAAAAGAAATGATGATCGCTGGAGCTATAGCATTTCCCTTTAGAATGTATCTTTTAATATCGGTAGCTCGTGAGTTTGAAAGTGCTCGTTGATAGCCGTCGTCCTTGTCTTCTGTTTTTTCATTGATCTCGCATATGTCCCAAAGCTTATTTGCTGGCATTGAGAAAACGTATAAATTAGTGCCACTTTGCTTTAGCTGAATAGCAGGTACGCGAAGTTTGTTATTACTCATAGTGATGGCTCCTGAGTAGGTTTAAATTTAATTGGGTCTTTGGCTACTGATCCAGCCTTTGCGGGATCAAAAACTGGTGTTTCGATATCACGATATCTCAGCAGACCTTTCTTTGCCAACGTCAATCGTTCCTTTGAGATTTCAAAGTATTTTGTATCAAGCTCAATACCAGTGAAATTTCGATCTTCGAGTATTGCTGCAGCACCAGTGCTACCAGAACCCATAAAAGGGTCAAAAACCATACCGCCTTTGGGGCTAAGGGCTCTTATAATGCGTTGTGCTAACCCAATTGGAAATTGGCAAGGGTGCGCGGTTTTTTCCACATGATTTGATTTTACGTTTGGTATAGACCAAAGGTCTCCAGGATTTTTACCTAAAGGGTTGCAGCTATACTCTCCTTTTTTAGACCCTTTATAATATTTCTTGCCAGGGTATTTTTGCTTTACTCTGACTGAATCTAGATCAAAATAATAATTTTCGCCTTTAGTAAACCAAAGAATTGTCTCGTGACGTCCACTAAATCTATTTCTACAGTTGGCACCGTGTTCAAAGTGCCAAACTATTCTGTTTCGCAATTTTACATCTGGGCAAACTCGTTTGAAAATTTCATACACTATAAAGTCTAGGGGAATGATTTCACCTTTTGTTACATGATGGCCAACCTGCCAACAAATTGCTCCGCCAGGCTTTGTCTTGTTATATATAGCCTCTATAACAGGTTCATTAATTTCTTTGAATCCCTCGATCGTCGTGTGCACATCATAAGCTTTACCTATGCAGTATGGCGGAGAAGTAAGTGTCAGATCGAGAGAGTCATCTTCGATGTTGCTAATGGTTTTAGTGCAATCATCGTTAGTGATGAAAAAATCCATTCTATCTCTCCAGCGTATGCTCAATATGCATTATCATACCATTGTGATCATCCTAGATCCATTTGTTTAAGAATTTTGTTAGAAAAATGAAAATAGTTCATTAAAATCAAATATTTACTTTTTTTTGTAATGTGCTTGTTAGTGAGTGCTAACCTGGATCGGGCGAAAAATCGTTTGGAACAACGAATCTTCTGCTTGCGGATGAGTGCCACTGACATAGCTTGTGATTACGAACTGCAGCATCATTTTTCATTGAGCTTTGTTAGCTTTGATAACCCACATGAAATCTCTTTTTACTAGCCTGCTCGTGAAGCAAGGTACGCCTTTGTAACTGTACGAACCTCACCGAAAGCGTAGGTGTAGCATTCGTTTGTACTATACACGCGCTCGCAGCTCACGTAGAAGTTGTTGCAGTCCACTAACCCGATCATGTTGCCTCCTTAACCCTTGTTAAATGCTGTTCGTTTATACAGTATTAGAAATTAGGGAGGCGACAGGCAAACGCTCATATACGTCGCTGAATATGGAGCTAGCACAGGGCAACAGCATGCGAGTGACCTACTTGGGGCCTGCCGTGGTGGGAGTGAAGCACCCGGCGGTGGCGGAGATGGACCGGCGAAAATTTCCGCCGACCTGTTTTCTGGTGGAGATCAGCGAAGAGGCGCACCCCGGTGGGCCATGGATGGAGGGCGATGTGCTGGTGGTGGACGAAGCGCGTTCGTATGGCCACGCCGATCTGGTGGTGGCGGAGGTAGAAGGCGAGTACCGATTATTCAAAACCCACCGCGTCGGCAGCCGCTGCCGCTTGTTGCCGCCCACGGGTGGGGAGGGGTGCTTCATCACCGCGAAGCAGTTTCGCGGGGTGGTGGTCAGGCAGGCGCGGTGCTGGGCGTTGTAAGAGATCGCTTACAAGCTTTATGGTCAATGGCTTACATCATTGCCTGAGCGGATTTGCCATAGTGATGGTGTCGTCTAAAAGCACGCGTTGCGGAACCGCCTCGCCAGAAGATTGCGGCACTGATGCCCCCGGCCATGGAATGGCTGGGGGTTTGCTAAGTATAGAAATATCGCTTAATATGAACGAACATAGACAAATATTATTGACTGGCACCATGCGAAGCGCTAAGCTTTCGCAGAAAGCTTAGCGCTTCGCATGGTGCCAAGTGTTATATTCTATAACCAACTGATTTTACTGGTGAAAATCATGGTTTCTTATATCAGCGCAAATCAAAAAAATGGTTTCGTGCTACGTCTTCAAGAGAAAGAGCGCAACCGTTTCCAAGAATATGCAGAAATGCTTGTTTCTCAGGAAGCGATTGAACGTGCTTCTCAGTTCAAGGGCGCTCGTCAGCATGCCCGTATTATTCGTGGTGCTCCGGCTCCTGCGCCGCTCTGAGCTTATCTATTTTTGTGACCTGTCTGCAGTGAGTTTGGATGGAAGATAGCCTTTCAATACAGCCGATTCTAAAACTTATTGCAGAGCTTCCCCCCGAATATCAAGAACGCCTGGTACTCATTGGAGGCCAGGCGATTGCTTTTTGGGGTGCTTATTTTTTGGAAGGGCAGTTAGATCAAGAACACACCGCTGCGCTGACTTCATCGGATCTCGACATTGTTGCCGGAACGATTGAAGGGGTCAGGGTATTAGCAGATCAGTGGAAAGGAGTGCCACGCTTCCCTACGCCAGACGACCATGTACCCAACATGGCATTGATAGAGCTCTACCGCCCAGAAATATTGGCTGACGGGCATTTCGTAGTAGACGTTATGAACCAGGTTTATGGTGGGTTTGATGCTGATAGCATGCGCGCTGCGGCAAGGCTTGTAGAGTGGGATCTACATCAAGACGGTAAAGAAATTCTACGTTTTTATGTTTTAAATCCAGCCGCACTGTTATGGACGCGCATCGCTAATTTGAAACACAGGCGTATGAGGCCGATCGCTGTTAAGCGCGAGCTAGTACGTACAGAAGTCTTGTGCCGAATTGTGCGTGAAGATCTGCATAATCAGGCACTTGAAATATTCTCAGACCCAGATGCTAGGCGGCCTGCCCTTAATTATGCAAAGTATGTTTATCGCGATATATCAAGGCATAAAGATACACGGAGTGTATTAGCGCAGTACCCCTCTCTTATTTACCCTTTTCTTTCAACTATACCTGAGTCACCTCATTGGCCTGAGCACTTCATGCGAGGTGTGGGTGTATGGCAAGGTCGACTGATCAGGCATGTGGATGCGATCATTGCTCACAAAGTCAGACGCGATCAAATACGTGAGCAAAAGAAAAGTGCTGCACTAGCAAAGCCCCAATAAATGGGGCTTTTTAGTCTTAATTAGCGTGCATCCGTGCGTGAATGCAAGAGAGTTTCCAGCTTTATACTCGAAGTAAACCCCCCATCATTCATCGCGTGCGTGACCTCGCTCACTAACCAAGCCGTGGCGTCGATCTGGGGCTTGAAGCCCGCGAGTGTGAGCGGCGTTTCGGGCAGCAGGTCGGCGCGGCCTAGTGCCAACGTTAACTCAAACTCTGCCAGGCCGCGTTGGATGCGTTGCCATTCGGCGCGGGCGGCGGCTAGGGCGTCGTCTTCGGTGGCGTAGGTGGGGCGTAGTTGTTTGGCGTTTTCGTCGGTGCCTGCCAGTACGGTGTGGCGCTCTGCGCCTCGTGTGTCGTTCCAGTAGGCTTTTACCCCGCTGTAGGCGTCGCGGTCGGTGACGCTGTAGCGGTGCTGGTCGCCGTCGCGGCGGGTGAGGGTGATGGCGGGCATGGCGCGGCCGCTGGCGGTGAGCCCTTGGCCTGCCACGGTGAACAGCATGCGCCCGGCTTTGATGGCGGCAATGGCGTCGTACCGTTCGCCCAGGCGGGTGAGAAAATTCAGGTCGGATTCGTCGGTTTGGTCGATATGGCCAATGCGGATGCCGTTGAGCACGGCGGCCACCACTGGTTCCAGCGCATTGCGCCCGGCGATGGTGGTGACGATCTCGCCCAGCGTGACATCGTGCCAGCTCTGGGTGCGCTTGCCGGGCAGTTGGCCGCGCATATCCGCCGAGCGGGCGCGGATGGTGAGCTGGTCTGGCGTGCCGGTGTGCTGCACTTCATCCACCGTAAAGCGGCCCTTGTCCACCAGCCCTTCCTCCTGCCAGCCAAAGGCCACCTGCAGCTCTGCCCCGCGTGGGGGAATGGCGAGCTGGCCGTCGTGGTCGGCCAGGGTGATGTCCAGTTGGTCGGCTTCCAGCCCCCGCTGCTCGCGTAGCGAGAGGCTGATCAGGCGGCCGTTGATGCGCGGGGTGATGTCGGTGCCATCCAGGGTGATGCGGTAGCTGGGCTTAGGGTAGGCGTTCATACGTAGCCCCCGGCTAAACGCGCCACGGCGGGTAGCGCCAAGCGGCCGATCAGGTCGGTGCGCTCATCATCGACGTGTTCCAGCGTGAGGTTGAACTCGATTTTCTCCGCCGCGCCATCGCGGAAAAAGTGCGAGCTGGTCTCTTCCACCCGGGTAACCACCCATAAGCCGTACTGGCGGCCGGTGCCTTCGACCAGCGGCCAGGCGTTGCCTTGGTCGGCCATCTCGCGGATCTCATCTAGGCTAAAGCGCCCACCGGTGAAGGTAGGCAGCAAGGTGCCGCTGAGGGTGATGGTATCCGCCCCTGGGCCTGCGAACTGGTAGGCGGGCCGCTGCCCCACGCGGGATTGGCTGGGGTGCCGCCATTCGGTGATGCGCTTTAATTCCTGATACGGCACGCTACGGGTCTCAAATACAAACATGCCAAGGGCCATGAGCATGGTGGGCTCCTGTTAGTCGAGGTCGCGCAGTGACGAACGCTGCCGCGCCTGGGCGTCGCGCTGGGCGTTGGTTAAGGCGCGCTGCACTTCCTGCGCCACGTACTGGGCGAGCTGCTGTTCGTTCATGCCGGGGGCGGGGGTGACGTTGATGTTGATATCGCCCATTGAGAAACCGCTGGCCTGGGAGCTGGCGGTGGTGAGCGGCGGCCGGTTATCGAACTGAATCGGCGTTTGCTGCTCAATGCTGGGCATCGCCACGGCGGGCAGGGCGGCCGCCCCGAGTGCCAGCCCGGCACCGGCACGGGTGACGCGCCGGGCGATCTCTTGAATGCGCCTAGCGGGTTCGTCCCGCTGGGCATCCAGCCCTTGGTTTAGGCCGTCCACCGTGTAGCCGCCTAGCTGGGTGAACACGCGGGAGGGGCTGTTGATATCCAGGACGTTGGCAAACCAGCTACGCACGTTGCCTGCCATGCCCACCACGCGGTCGCGCAGGTCGGCGAGTTTGCCGGTTAGCCCGCTCATCAGGCCATCCACAATGGCGCTGCCCAGCGAGCGGAATTGTTCGGGGATCTCGACGCCCAGCGCGGAAAGCGCGGTGGTGATGCCCCGGTACAGCAGCCCTAACGGTGACCAGTTCATCAGCAGCTGCGCGACTGCCCCCAGCCCGCCATCAAACGCGGTTTTCACCTGCTGCCACAGGCCTTGGAAGAAGGCTTTGATGGGTTCCCAGTAGCGGTAGATGAGATACGCCGCAGCGGCGATGGCGGCCACCGCGGCACCAATGGGGTTGGCGACGGCCAGCATGCCCACGGTGCGAATCACTCCGCCTAACCAGGTAAGCGCTTTACCCACCATGAGCGCTTGCGGGCCAAGCATTGCCATGCCAAAGCGCACCATGGCGAAGGGGCCGAGGATGGAGGCGAGCATCAGCGTAAGCGCGCCGCCTGCTGCCACCAGCACCGCCACCAGGGCGGCGGCTTTGGCGAGGGTGCCTGCCAGCTTGGGGTTTTCGTTGATCCATTGGCCGATGCCACGAGTAATGGCGGTGACGTTCTGAATCAGGCCGCGCAGCGCGCCGTTGTTAGTCTCGGTGATCGAGATGCCCACTTCATCCCAGGCCGATTTGAGCGATTTGAGGTCGCCGCCGATGTTGTCGGCCATGGTTTTCGCCACCCGGGCGTTTTCACCGGCGGCGTTGGCGAGGATCTCGACAAACGCCTCGATGCCTTCGCTGCCTTGCTGGGCGATCAGTTCGGCCATGCCTGCGCCGGGTTCTTCGCCAAAGATGTCTTTCAGGTAGGCGGCGCGGTCGGCGTTGCCCATCGCTTCGGTGGCTCTTGCCACATCAGTGAGAATACGGGGAATGTCGCGCAGGTTGCCTTCGGCGTCTTTGGCGTTCACGCCGAGGTCGGCCAGCGCCCCGGCGGCGGCTCCGGTGGGCGCGGCCAAGCGGGTGACCATGGCGCGCAGGGTGGTGCCTGCCTGGCTACCCTGAATACCCACGTTGCCCAGCAGCCCGGCCATGGCGGCGGATTGCTCCAGCGACATATTCATCGCCCGCGCTTGCGGGGCGACGTACTTCATCGATTCGCCGAGCATCTCTAAATCGACGTTGGCCCGCGTGGTGGTGGCGGTGAGCACATCGCCCACGCGGCCCATCTCGGCGGGGTCTAACCCGAAGCCGGAGAGGATGTTGGAGGAGATATCCGCCGTGCGGGCGAGATCCGTTTGGTTGGCCAGTGCCAGGTTGAGCATATCCGGCATGGCCGCTTGAATGGCGGCGGGGTCGAAACCGGCCATGGCCAGGTAGCCTTGGGCATCGGCGGATTGCCCGGCGCTAAAGGCGGTGGTGGCCCCTAGCTCCCGCGCTTGCTGGCGAAGCGCTGCCAGGCGTTCGTCGTCTCCTTCCAGGCGTGTGAGCGCCTGCACCCGCGACATGGATTCCCCGTATTCAACACCGGGGGCCAGCAGCCGTGCCCCGGCATACAGCGCGGCACCGCCGCTGGCGACCATGCCTGCGCCGGTACCGGCCATGCTGCTGCGTAGGCTCATGGCGCGGTCGTAGCGGCTGCGCGCCTGGGCGGCGTTGCGCTGCTGTTCGGCCAGCCGTTTTAGCCGCTGCCGCTGCTCTTCCACGGCGGTATTGGCCTGCTGGATCTCGCTGGAAAGCCGGCGTTGATCGCGGGAGAGGTGGGCGGTGCTGACGCCGTTTTCGTTTAGGGTGCTGCGCAGCCGCTGAAGCTGCTGGCGTTCTTCATCCACCCGCTGGCTGAGCCTGCGCGCTTGGGTAATGGCCTTTTGACGTTCGGCGCGCAGGGCGGCGGTGTCGCCCTGGTGGGTGTGCATTTGCTGCGAGAGGCGGCGAATGCGCTCTTGCTGTTCCCGCAGGGCGGTTGCGGTTTCCGTGGATTGCCGGGTGAGGGTACGAAAGGAGCTGACGTTCTTCTGCGTGGCCTGCAGCTGCTTTAAGCGGTCGCGGTTTTCACGCATGGCCTGAGACGCGGCCTGGCTGGCACGGTCGATGGCCCGCAGCGGGCGGGTAGCCCTATCCACGGCGTTTAAAATGACCTGCAGCTTGAGGTTGTTACCGGCCACGCTGGCTCCTGGTGTCAGTGGTGGTGCTGCGTTTGCGCGCTCGTTCTCGCCAGGCCATGAGTTCGCGCAGGGTGAAGGCGGCGCAGTCTTGCGGGGTCCAGTGGAAGACGATGGCGAGATCCGCCATCGCGTCTTCTACCTGGTTGGGAAGGTTTATTCGCTCTCGCCCTTGGCCCGCTTCGTCAGCAAAAAACCGGCGATTTCACCGCCGCATTGAACGAGATCCGCCGGGTCCATTTGGCGTACCTCGGTGGCGGTGAGCGAGGGGTTGGAGAGGCGCGGGATCAGGGTGATCAGCGCGTCGGTTTGCATCTGCAGCACATCGGCCAGCGAGACGCCGCGCAGCTCGCCAGAGGTAGGTTTGCGCAGGCGTAGCTCGGTGATCTCGGTCTCGCCCCGGGTGAGCGGGGTATCCAGGGTGATAGTCGCAGCGATGGCTTGGGTGGTGGCAGCTTTGGTCATGGTGGTGTTCCTAGTGTTGGGTTAAGGGGAAAAGGGGCGGGTTAAATACCCAGGCGCTGGCGGCGGCCTGCCAAACGGTCGACGCCGTTGACCTTGAACACGCCGTTCACCAGGTCGATCTCGATTTTCTCGGTGCCGTCGATGGTGAGCTTGTAGTAGCTGAGCGTGCTGGTGACCTGGTGCTCGGTGTTCTCGCCGGTTTGGGCATCGCCCATATCGATCTCGGTGTGGCGGCCGCGCATGACCACCTCGACCGAGGAGGCGTCGTCGATGTCGTCGCGTTCATAGCTGCCGGTCATGCGCAGCATGTCGGCGTCGATGCGGGCAGTGCCGAAGTTGTCGAACAGACTTTCTACCAGCCCGCCTACCGTCCATTGCACGGTGAGCAGGCCGTCTTGGCCCATATCGATACCCACTGCGCCATCCATGCCGCCGCCGCGCCACTCTTCGATCTTGCGGGTGAGGGTGGGCAAGGTGATCGACTGGACGATGCCCTGCCAGCTTTCGCCGTTGCTGAACAGGTTGAGGTCTTTGAGCTTTTTGGGGAGTGCCATGGAGTCTCTCGCTAGTCAGTTCAGGCGGTGGCCGCGACGCGCTCGGCGAAGTCGGCCAGGTAGGAGTCGGTGATGCGCTGCTGGAAACCGAGGTCTTCCAGCGGCGGTACCGGCGTGTAGTCGTAGTCGATGCGCAGCTTGCCGCCCTTGAGGGAGGTCTGGGTGTTGAGCTCCTCGTTCAGCCAGGCGCTGCCATCGACAATCAGCCCCAGGGTTTTCAGCTCGCGGAACTTGGCGTTCAAGCCTTCGATGATGTCTCGCGCAAGGGAAGCGTGCAGGGGCAAATCCACCGCCCACAGGTGCGCTTCGGCCACGGTGTCGGCGAGGATCTGGGCGGTGCGGGTGTAATTCTCGAACGGGAAGAGGCTTTCTGGCCCGGCGCAGGTGCGCGAGCCCCAGAAGCGATAGCCGTTCTGATTCACTAGCGTGGTGACATCGGCGGCGTTGAGCAGCCCGGTATCGGTGTTGGGGCTCTGCAGATCCCAGAACACGTCTTTGCTGATGCCGGTGACGCCGTTCACCGCCACGTTACTCAGGGTTTTGTGCCAGCCCACGGTTTGGTCGAGTTTGGCGCGCAGGCCGAGGGCGATGGCCACGGGGCTGATATCCAGCGTTTGCGCGTCGTCGGTATCAAACGCCTGCCACTGGGGCCAGATCACCATCAGCTCACGGGCACCGAACTGGTCGCGGTAGGCGGTGACCTCGGTGATGGTCTCGCAGCCGTGGGCATACACGTAACCGAAGGCGCGCAGCTGCTGCAGCACCGCGACCATGGCGGTGGCCACCGGCTGGGTATCCAGGTTAGGCACACCAATAATGCGCGGCGTGACGCCCAGCTTCTGCTTGGCGGTGAGTAGCGCCTGCAGCCCGGTGCGCTGGCCTAGCTCCGTGGTGGTGCCAATCACGTTGGCGGTGGTTTCATCGGCGTCGATGCCTTCATCCACGCGCACCACGACGATGATCGGCTTGGCCTGCTGGCCAATGGCGGTGAGGGTGTCTTTCAGCGTGCCTTGGGTGCCCGCTTTGCCAATGGCGGTATCCACATTGGTGACCAGCGCGGGCTGGTTAAGGGGGAAGGTGGTGGCGTCTGCATCCGGCGCGGTGCAGACCACGCCAATCACGGCGGTGGAGACGGTGCGGATGGTACGCGTGCCGTCGTTGACTTCCGCAACGCGCACGCCGTGGTGGTATTGATCGAGTGCCATGGTGGCTCCTGCGCAGGTTCACTGTTCGAGTAACGAAAAGGGTGAATTCACGCAGGTATCGTGCGGGGGCTAGGTGGAGGGTGGTAGCGGTGCTGGGTGTAAGTGGGGTGGTTTACATGGTGGGTGTGGTAAGGTGCGAGGAAATGACTGCTAAGGGAATGTTGGGATGAATAATTGGGTGAAATTTGCGTTAGTAGGTGGTGTACCTTGCTTGATCTCTTTATCGATTTTTGCACCAGAGACTAGCCACTGGCACTACTCACAATGGAGTGCAGCATGGTTTCAGGCATTAGGATCACTATTAGCTGTAGCTGTTGCACTTTTATATCCAATGGCCAGTAAGTGGAAAAGGCTAAAAAATATGCAAGCAGCTATCGAGAATGAAATGAAGTCGAATGTGGTTATTTTAGAGAATTTAATTGATAAGGGAGCCAGTCAGCCTGTTAATGGAAACATAAGTATTAATGTCGGTCTTCATAACGCCTATGTAAGTAGTTTAGATATAAGGTGCTGGGAGCAGTATGGGTATGAAGTGGCAAGTATTGACTTGGGTGTATATGATGTAATGAGGAGCGTTAATAGGCATATAGATGCTATTGTTAATAATAAAGACGGGCATGAGCTTCTAAGATGCACGGTGCAACGAGGGGAGGCTGAGTCAGCAGTTAAAAAATTTCGAGATAATTACAGTTGAGAGTTTATGTGGTTTTTTAAATTATCGTAAGGGTTTTTGGTATGATTTATTTGATTAAAAAGCATAGTTTTGGGATGTTGGGTTTTGTAGTACTGATAGTGGCGATTCTCGCAGTAGGGGCTTATGCTTGGAATTTTAGGGAGCTGCCTATTTCAAATGACACAGGAAAGTGGGCAGATTTTGCGACCTATCTTTCAGGTACTGTGGGTGTGGCTGCGGTGGTAGCGACATTGATAGCTTTTGTGATTACATTGCGTCAACAACAGAAACTTCTTATCAGCCAAGATGAAATGCTTGAAGAGCAAAGAGAGCAGTTGTCAGTAGCAAAAGAGCAGCTACGTTTGACTGAGAAAGGAAATGATGTTCAGCAAGCATATCTCAATTTAAAAGATGTCTTACCTCTATTGCTTCAGTCTTTTTCAAGAAGTCTTAATGAGGATGTGCATCCTTATGAAAGTGATGTTTTAGGCGATTTTATGATTGAGAGCTATAGCTCTTCAAATGTTTTTTCATGTGGCTCTTTTTATCAGCATCCAAGTAGAGTGATTGTCTTTTTAAATAAAAACCCTGGATGTTGTGATGATTTAAAAAACTATGTAAATAGAGTTTTTGGGCAGTCAGGAAACTTGATTTCATTTTTGATGGATCAGCTAAGTATAGATCAAAAATTATTCGCTTTTGTTGATGCGCAGCTTTCAAATAAGGCAAATGTGGACGGGGAAACCTATTGGTTTTACGTTGAGTGCTTTTTAGCTTTTCTTATTGGTAAAGGCGTTAACGATACTGTGCATAATGCTCACCGTTTGCTTAGGGTAAGTAAAGCAGTTAAGTACAGTCAAGATGAGAGGAAATTAGGGTTTTATGAGCTTGGTAAGCTTTTTGGTGCACGCGAGCAGCCCGCAAATGAGCGGACTGCTGGAGAATCAGACGTTTTTGATATCCCTTAGCGCTTCCTCAAACTTTCCAGCAATATCTATCCCATACAAGGCCTCAGCACTCTCCGCCGCTGCGATCTGTTCGCTGACTTGGCGCTCGGCTTTAAAGCAGCCTTGCACATGCTGCGCCACCGCCTGGGCGATGGGGCGCAGCTCGGCTTCGGTGACGGTGACCCAGCCATCGGCGGCTTTCCAATCAATCGACTCTACAAACGGCATGCTGAGCGATTGATAAGCGCTAGTGAGCTGCGCCTGGCTTTCCCGATCCGTGAGTATGCGAGCGCCGTTGGGTAGCTCGACGCCGCCGGTTTCGATTCGCCAGCGGTGGTCGGCGAGATTGGCGAGCAGTGTCTCGCGAACCTCTTTTAAAGGTCGTTGCCGGTGCTGGTATGCGATATGCAGGACGCCATCGTCAAGCTGCCATGTTGGTGCCAGGCGCTCTGTCAGTCGCTGGTCATACTGCCAACCGGTGACCGTCGCAGGGAAAATCGTCTCCCCCACTTCATGTTCCAAACGTTTCGGCAGCCGTGGATAAAACCGCGGCGAACCGTCAATAATTGCTGCGTGCATGACTATCCTCCGTTAGCTGACAGGTGACCATTGCAAATCGCTAACGTAGTAGCTCGGGGTATATGTCCCGGGAACTAACGTCCAATCGGCAATATTAAGAATCTTCAAAAATGGGTTATATGAACCATATGCTAGGTAATTCCCATCCGGTGAATAGCCAACACCATAACCACCGTTGCTATCCTCATATTCGATAGACCAGTCGCTGATATTGTAAACAGCGAAAGTGCTATTGGTGTGCATGGCTATCTGCGAAGAGTCAGGTGACCATGCTAGCTCCCGCACCATATAGCTGGCACTAAGATCTGGCGTGCCAGAAACAATCGTCCATGTTGCAACATCGATAAGTACAAAGCACTTGTCCTGATCATAGCCGACAGCCAGATACTGTCCGTCCGGCGAGAATTCCAGGCCCTGGACGATAACGGCGAAGGCGGCCATAGGTAGCGCAGGGGTTCCTGAAACAACAGACCAGTCTGATGTGTTTAAAACTGTCAGTCCTGGATCACCCTCATGACCAAACGCTAAATACTGGCCGTCCGGCGACCACGCTAAGCTGTAAATCTCTTCAGCGATCAGAGTGTCTGATGAATAGGCGGTTCTCAGACTTGGGAAATCAGCAGTCTTGATGACCCGGAACTCGCCGACATTATTTACCCCGCTGATATAAGCCAAATACTTCTCGTCAGGCGAAAACTTTATTCCCTGGATGTGATCCATTGCATAGGTGTCATGAAAAACACGCTCCCAGGTCACTGTGTTATAAACCATGACCTGGGAATCTGCGGCTGCACCACGGGTCGCCACGGCAAGAAGCTTGGCAGACGGCGAAAACGCGACGGCCCTTGAATCAAAATTCGGCGGGTACTGGATTGCTGACGTAACGGTTCCGCCCAGCGTGTCATCCACAACCTCTAGGAAGGGCGAATCACTCGACACATAGGCCAGGCCGCCAGCGAAAACGAATGATGCGGCGGTAACGAACGTGATCGCCGGCGACCATTCCGAACTGCCGTATTCGGCGCCGTGATAGCGTACCTTGATCTGGTAGGTGATCTCGCCTGGCTGCAGTACGCCCTTGGGCGGTGTGATGCTGGTCAGGTTCTCGGCATCATTGAGCGATTCCCACACGGTGTTGCCGCTGGCATCGAGCAGCCGCCAATCTGCTGCTACCTGCGTATCGCTGGCACCGTAAACGCTGAAGGCATCGCTCTGGAATGTTGGCTGCTCAACAATGCCCGCTTCGCCGTCCTGCGGCGCGGTGATGCGCGGCTGTCGCACGTAGATCAGCGCGGTGTTGAAGTAGATAACATCCGACCATTCTGACGTTAGCGTTGCGCCTTTGTAGCGCACACGCACATAGTAGCGCGTAGCGCTTTCCAGGCGGATGCCCTGTGCACCGAGATTGATGGCGTTGAGGCTGGCGGTGTCGTCGCCGCTATCGAACACGATGTTTGTAAAGCCGCTATCCGTGGCCACCTGCCATTGGGTGTTGACGTGGCTGTCATACTCATCGGGGTAAGCGAGGAACGACGTCGCTGATAAATCCGGCTCAAAGTCGACCCCGGTCGCGGCGTTGGCCGGGTAAGTGATCTCTGGCGTGGCGATCGCGGCATCGCCCACCGCGACGCGAAACACGGCGCGGACGTTGTCACGGGTCACCGATAGGTCGAGCGTTTCGTCAGTTGCCTCGCTGGGCACCGTCAGCGTGATGGTTGCGCCGTCGCGGCTAACCGTGCCCACGGTTGTAGTCAGGGTGTAGACCGCAAAGGCATCGTAGTCGCTGAGTGTGTAGGTGTTGGATTGCCCAGGGAACACCAGCGTGGGGCCGTTGAGCGAGACATTCAGCGCTCGACCGGGTCCCGCTTCTTCGTTGTTGACGAACAGCACCCGCGTGCCCGCTTCGAGCGCATCATTAAGCTGCAGCTGGGTCGCTGAAATCGCGGCCCAGCGTTCACGCGAAATACGCTCGCCGTTGATGTACACCGCGAGGCCGTTGGTCAGCGTTTTTTGCAGGGTGAAGGTGCGTTGATTGGCGACCGCCGTGCGTGGCTCTTCAATGCTGGTGAGGCGGACGTCGAAGTTGTCTAGCTCGGGGTCGAACCATTCGGTGTCACCCTCGGCATTACTGGCCTTGCGCACCATCTGCCCCACATTGCCCGCCTTGGGCAGTACGTAGGGTGCTAGGGCGTCGACTTCAGATTTCAGGGCAATGGTGATGTAGTCGTCAATTTTTGCCGTGACGTTCTCGGCATCCCCCACGATGGTGACCAGGTTAAAGATTTGCTCCACCAGGGTGGCACCGCCCGAGGCGGGGAGAAAATCCGGGTGCTCGCCTGCGTTGGTGTAGCTGTAGAGGATTTCTTCTTGGGTATCGGGGTCTTCGGCGTAGACGCCCATTTCACGCATAAAGAAGCCGGTTTCCAGGCCCTCATTGGTGAGGATAACCCGCAACGTGGCGGTGCCATCGCCTGGGGCTTCCTGGTGCTGAATGGAGAGGGATTGCCGTTCGTTGATCAGCGTGGTGAGTGGCCCGAGGGATTCAGGGGCGGCGCCATCGCCCAAGCCCACGCGGGTAAACACCAGGCGTTGGCCGGTTTGGGCTTTGGCTTGCAGCTCTCGCCCTGCATCGGTGAGTTTTAGTCCGGGGAAGTCAGCCATTAGGGTTCCTCTTTAATGGTGGTCGTGGTGGCTGTTTGGTGAATACAGGCGTGCCGCAACGGCTGCGGTGTTAGCGCGACCTGAATGTCTAGGCGGATGCTGGTTTGTCGAGCGGTGTGGTAAGCCCCGCGCCAGTGGATGGCGTGCTGTTGATCGGCGATTGCCCAGGCGGGTAGCCCCAAGGTGGCCACATGGGCGCTGTGCACCGCGCTGGCGGCATAGGTGTGGCTTTCCGCAAGGTGGAAACGGGGCGGCGGTAGGCTGAAGGTGGTGCGTTGTGCCTGCTGCGTTACTGTGGCGAGCGTCAACCGTTGTGAAAGTGTGTGGCGTTGGGTAATCACTTCCAGCCAGGAGCGTGCGTTGGCTGCGGTGGTGATATGCCGAATCAGGCGGTTGAAGTCGGCCTGACTGACAAATGGCGAGGCCATTTCCAACCGGTAGGTGTAGGGACGGCCGGTGTATTCAAACCATTCGCTGATATGCGCGTCGTGCCCGATGGCCTGCATCGCTCGCTGCACGGCGGCTTTCGTGCCCTTGTGCCGGTGCAGGTAGACCGCCGTGGCAATGGCCTCGCGCTTTTGCTGCTCACTCCACTGTTCATCCCACTCATCCACCGAGAGCGCCCAGGCCAGCCAGGGGAGTAAGTGGGCAGGACAATCGTTTGGCCGCCACAAGGCGCGAATGGGCACATTAATAGTGTCGGTGCGGCTGAGCGTTTCGCTAACGGCGCGCTCTTGGGGAGTGGCGTTGGGCGGTAGCAGGTGATTAGCCATTGACCACCTCACTTTCCAGCTCAATGGCGTCGCAGTAGGGCGCTTGCTTGCGGGTGGTGGTCAGGGTGGCCGTGGGGCTGAGCAGCTCCACCCGCTGCACACCGGGCTGGTGGAGCGCGGCATACACGCCGGATAGCGTGACCTGGGCACCGATGCGGTGCTGTTCCTGGGTGTAGGATTCCGCTGCCGCCAGGGCGTTGTCACGAACCACGGCGGCTTCCGGCCCCGGCAAAATGTGCAGTATCGCGCGGATGGCGTAGCCGACAATCTCTGCGCTCACGGCGGTGGGGTGGTCGGTCAGTGGGCGGGTGTCTTCAGCGTTCACGGCGGCGCTGACGGTACTGAGTAGCTCGGCCGGTGCTTCGCCGTTATCCACTTGCGACAGCACCACCACGGTGACTTCGCCGGGGGCTTCGCTGAAGGCATCGGCGTCTTTGACATCGCCGCTGGCACTGAGTGCGTGATACACGTAGGCGCGTTCTGGTCCGGCGGTGCTAAGACCATCCAGCGATAACAGCACGCGGCGGCGCAGGGCGTCGTTTCTTTCGAACGTAGGGGCTACCGGCGGGGTGGCGTCTGGGTCGCCGGGGTCTATTTCCAGCCGTTCAACATCGAACAGCGCAGCGAGGTGTTCAAGATCCTCATCTTGGGCGTAGGCGAGCATCACCGCTTTGGCGGCTTCGTTGATGCGTTGGCGTAGCAACAGCTCACGGTAGGCGGCCACCTCTAACAGCTTGGTGAGCGGCTCGCTCTCCAGGGTGAGGGTGTCGGCCAGTTCTGGGTCGCGACTGATAAGGTCGGTGGTCAGCTCGGCAAGGATGGTCTCGAAGTCGAGCGGTTCAATCACCGCCGGGGCGGGCAGTCGTGAAAGATCGATAGGGCTGTTCACAGGTTCCCCCTTAGCGGCACGGCCAGGCTGACGCTTTCCCCGTTATCCACCCGGCGGGCGGTGATGATGAGATTGAACCGGCCAGGGCGCTGGGTAGAGACCTGCCGGGTGACTTGCTGCACGCGAATGCGCGGTTCCCACTTCATTAGGGCCACCACCGTGGCGGCGTAGGCGCGCAGGGCGGTGGGGCCGTTCAAGGGCTGGTCGATTAGTTCCGGCAGCAGCGAGCCGTACTCCCGGCGCATCACGCGGGAGCCGATGGGCGTGGTGAGAATGTCCGCCACTGATTGCTGGATATGGGCCAGTGACTCTAGCCGGCGGCCGGTGTGTGCGTTCATACCTGGCATGTCATTTCACCTTGTATTGGCCAGCGCTTGAGCCGCCGGTAACGGGCACTTCAGCATTGGCCTGTACTTCATCCACCACCGCGTTGGCGATCGCTTCGGCCATGCGCGTTACCCAGCTGTGTTCACCCGTGGCAGTGGCCCCTTGGCTCTGCATCTCGCTGATGATTCGGTTTTTAAGCTGGGCTTTGCTCAGGGCCATTACTTGCCTGCCTTAACGGTGCTGCTACCGTCGCCATGGGGATTGCCGGTGAAGTGGCAGATGTGTTGCTGAGTCACCACGCCAGTGCCCTGGTTGTGTTTGATCAAGGGAGCATCGACCGTGACCTCGCCAGTGGCCTTCACCTCGATAGGCCCTACGCAATCGATGAAGAGTCGGTTTTTGCTGTGGTCGTACTCAATGCGCGTGCCATCGGGCAGCCATCGCCCAATCACGTTGGGATCGCTGGAGGGCGCTGGGCGGGCATCACTGACAATGCCGGTGAGCACCACACCGGCGGTGGGGTCGCCACCGGGGGAGAAGATGATCACTTGCTCGCCCTGGGTGGGCGGGTCCCAGTCCCGCGTGGTGCCTGCGCGGCCTTCGATCCACGGCAGCCAGCCCGTTAACAGCTCGCCGGTTTTGACGCGCACGCGGGGCGGTCGCGGCGGATCGGCTTCAGCATCGCCGTGATCCACCTCGGCGATGGTGCCGAGGCGGATCAGGTTGTGCAGCAGGCGGAGGAGTTCGGGAATGTTCATAGCCGCTATCCTGCGGCGGCGTTTGGCGAAGGCGAAGCGGCGGCGGGTGTGAATG